>OGCI01000536.1_pt1 | contig 41703 bp, 28 predicted proteins | sample 1570021 | NCBI WGS metagenome assembly OGCI01 (sample SAMN06264664, study PRJEB24512) | hot springs metagenome | isolation source: Hot spring water | place: South Africa: Tshipise | collected 2015-06-21
GCGTTTGTGAAAAGCAAAGTCGGATCATCGAATGGAAAAACCGGAGAAGAATTAACTATCCGATGGTCTTTACTTTTGAAAAAATCTAAAAACTGTTGTCTTATTTCTTTTGAAGTCATAACTACCTGTAAATGATTTTTTGAGTTGTAAAAATAGTAAAATGAGTTTTAATGAAAGAGACTCATCTATTTAGATCTTTAAAGTTATAATTCAAGCGCATTCGATTGGAAATTATTCACTTTATTTTCTTTCACAGAGATTTCATAGAGAACCAATAATTTTATTATTCATAGTATTTAATAGGAATTCTACAATCATCAATATGCAAATAAGACTATGCAATTAAAATATCTCAATCTTACTCATAATCATCCTCTTAATCTTCATCAAATAGCATTTTCATCTCTTCAAGACATTATTACTTGCTTTCACATCGGGTATATTCTCATCTCCAATAACTATTTGATCAAATTCAATTAAATCTGTAACGAACTCAAAAAATCTATTTCCTGATTTCCAAATATCAGCTTTGAAGTAAAAATCTTTTATAACTTCATTTTTATTTATCATTTTCACTTTTAGTGGTATTGGCAAACCACCGATTTTTTCTATTTTGATTTTAACTTTATTCTTTTCTATTCGATATGAATGAATCGCTAAATCAGAATAAGCAAAATCAAAGAACCAAGGTTTGAAAAACCAATTTAAGTTCTCTCCAACTGCGGCATTAAAACAGTAAAAGAAATCCCAGGGAATAGGATGTTTTCCTTTCCAGGTATTCATATAGTGATGTAATGCTCTCTTGAATAAGTCTTTTCCTAATAAATCCTGAAGCATATCGTAAGCAACACTTGATCTGGAATAAGCAGAAATTCTATATGAAGAGCCTCTTAATAAAAATGATGGGACAAGCAGTGGCATTTCAATTTCAGTTCCAGCAACCATATTAAAAGATGAGATATTTCTCGTACGATGTTTTACATTTTCAACCATTCTATCCTGAAAATCAAGCGGGAAAAACACTGCCCAACCTTCATCCATAAAAGCATATTTTCTTTCGTTTGTTCCCATCATAAAAGGCATATACTGGTGAGCTATTTCGTGGGCAGTTACTCCAATTGTTCCCGCTTTGGAGTTTGCACTACCATTATTCACAATCATCGGATATTCCATTCCGCCAGAACCATTCCATACTGTGCAACTTGGATATGGATAAGGAAAACCCGGCATTTCTTCTGAAAAGTATTTAATACTTTCTTTTGCATAATAAGTAACATCTGGAAAATCTTTTGAAGATTCTCTATACGCAGCACAAATGTAAACTCGCTTTCCATCAGGTGCTAAATAACTTGTAGCATCCCATAAATAATGATTACTCATACCAAAAGCAAAATCAGGAACATCTTCTGCTTTGAAAATGAAAGTGTGGGTTGGCTCTTTCGTTTTGTATTTATTCTGATTTAAAATATCATTCGCTTTGAATATTCTTATTATCTCATCACTAATTCTTGCTTTCTGATATAATTTCAAATATTCATCGGATAAAATTTGTTCCGGGTTTTGCCAAACACCGGTAGCCCAGATATGAAAATCCCTGGGTACAGTTATTTCAACTTCAAAATTATTAAAATCGTTATACATCTCTGTGTAGCCTGTGTATTCTTGAGTGTCCCACCCATCAATATCATCATAAACAGCTATTTGAGGATACCAATAAGCAACGAAGAAGGATGTTGAATCATAAGTTCCCATTCTTGCAAAATTAGTTGGCGATAGTTGAAAACTCCATTCTATTTCCAGTTCGATGGAAGAATTTGGTAAAAATTCTTCAGGAAGAAACAAGCGGACATTAGTGCTGGTATATCTCAAAACTTTTTCATCTTTTATATCGAGTTGGGAAGAATTAAACTTTACAGATTTAAGTTCAACTCCATCAGTAATTCCTTTTGCAGAGATGGAAAAATCTCTCATTGCTGTTGGTTTTGTAATATTCGGATAAAGTCTTATTAAAATTTCTGTTAATGAATTAGGGCTGTTATTGTAATAAATAATTTTTTCATAGCCAGAAATTTTTCTGGACGTTGGCTCAACTTTTACTTTAATGAAATAATCAGATTTATTTTGCCAATAGTTTGCTCCGGGTTTTCCATCAAGACTTCTTGTCTTTTTAGAATATGCTGAAAGAATATTTAATGGTGTATGTAAATCCTGAGCTACAAGCTGAATGAAAAGCAGAAATGAAAGAAATATGATTTTCAATTTTCCTCCTTAATTATCAAATAGACTTGTTGTATCACTGAATTTTTTTCTGCCAAATTTTTTATAAGCAAGATTAGTTGCTTCTCTTCCACGTGGTGTACGTTGAATAAAACCTTGTTGAATTAAAAATGGTTCATATACTTCTTCGATAGTTCCCGGATCTTCATTAACAGAAACGGATAAAGTATTTAATCCAACTGGACCGCCATTGTATTTATCAATTATAGTTAAAAGAATTTCTTTGTCCATTTCATCAAGACCGGATTCATCAACTTCCAAAGCACTCAAAGCCTTCTTAGCAATTTCTAAATTAATCTTGTTCATATTTTCAAAATCAGCAAAATCACGTGTTCTTCGTAATAAACGATTTGCAATTCTTGGAGTCCCGCGCGATCTTCTTGCAATTTCCTCTGCTGCATCTTCATCAATGTTGATTCCAAGAATTCCAGCAGAACGTTGAATGATTTTTTTCAACACTTCACTATCATAGTAATCCAATCTGAATTTTATTCCAAATCTATCTCGAAGCGGAGAAGTAAGCATTCCAGCTCGTGTAGTAGCTCCAACTAAAGTAAACTTCGGTAAACTGATTTGAACTGTTCTTGCATTTGGTCCACTTTCTATCATTATATCAAGTTTGAAGTCTTCCATTGCTGAATAAAGATATTCTTCAACTACCGGACTGAGCCGATGAATTTCATCAATGAAAAGAACAGATCGCTCTTCAAGATTTGTTAAAATTCCTGCAAGATCGCCGGGTTTTTCTAAAACCGGACCTGAGCTGATTTTCATTTTAACATTCATTTCATTTGCAATAATATGGGCGAGTGTTGTTTTACCTAATCCCGGAGGACCCGTCAAAAGGCAGTGGTCTAAAGCATCTTGACGCCTTTTAGCAGCAGTGATAAATACATTCAGATTATCAGTAATTTTTGTCTGACCATTAAACTCTATAATTTTCTGAGGACGTATATTTTGTTCGAAAGATTTATCCTCATCATTTTGATTCGGATCAGTTGTAGTTCTTTTAGCCATATCAGGTTACAAGTTGTTTGTTACGAATTTTTAATTTGTTGAGTGCTAACACCATTAACACCATCAATGTAATCATTGTAATGGCAATTAAAATTGTCAGTTCTGGATTTAATTTGTTTCCCCAAATAATTATTACACCGGGATTTATGACACTTCCATAAAGAATTAAAAGATGGACTACATAAATCAAAAGAGTATTTCTTCCAACTAAAATTAGCACGTGTGGAATTGAATGAATTGATTGTGATATCAAAGAAACTACTCCTGTCAAAGTCAATACAAAGCCAATCCGGAATGCAATAGTTTGATAATTATAAGAATCAAATTGAATATTGAAATTTGAAAATGAAATAAAGTTATATAAATAAACCAAACCGAGAATTATTAAACCACTTAAGATTGTCTTTAAACTAAATGATGTAGTGCGAAATATCGTAGGGTTCTTTGCCAGTTTACTCCCAAGAATAGCACCGATTAGCATATATCCAACCCAAGGAAACAATGGAAATAAAGAGCCAGCACCTTGATAGAAATAATTTGCAAATGGTTTCGGCAAATACATTAACCAATCAATTTTATTGAAAACCGGAGTAGGTAAGATGAAAATTAATGCAGCTAGAAGAAATGTAGCGGTATCACCTAATTTTATTTTTTCAGATATGAAAGCAAAAATCATTATGAATAATAAACCAAATCCAATTAAGTGAAGAACATCAACAGTATAAAATACATTTAACTGACTTTCAGTTATGTATTGAAAGTTAAACGGATTTAATGTGGGAAATCGAAGTAAATATCCAATGCTCAAAAGCAGTAAAAATCTTTTGAATCCTTTTACAACTCGAGGATTTTTTTCAAACGGCTCATCAACTAATCTAAACAGATAAGTAAAAACAGTTCCTGAAGTAAACATGAAAATCGGGGCTGTCATACCACGCATAAAATGCCAGATAGAGTAACTTAATGATTCATAAGTTCGAAATTCATTTGCAAGGAGAACATCAACAGTATGTCCCTGAACCATTTGCAAAACAGCAAAAGCTCTTAGAAGATCAATAAAAATTATTCTTTGTTTTTTTTCTGCTTTACTCATTAAGTATTGAAAATAAAAGTCGTGTTAAAGATAAAAAGACTTGAACATAAAGAAAAAATAAAGCTGTCTTAAAAGCAGGAGCTTAAACTTCCAAGACAGCTAAATATGAAATGAAATAGTTAGTTAAGATTATTTCTTATCATCATCAACTACTTCGTAGGAGGCATCCTGAACATCTTCTTTCTTATCTTGTGCTTGACTGCCAGAGCTACCTTGAGATTGGGCTGATTGATAATTTGGTGCTCCCTGTTGTGAATATATTTGTTGAGATATTTCATTCCAGACTTTCATTAATGAGTCAGTTGCTGATTTAATCGTATCTGTATTATTCGTCTTCATCGCATCTTCTAATTTCTGAATTTCAGACTCCAATCTCGACTTCTGGTCTGGATTGATCTTATCTTTTAATTCTTCAATTTGTTTTTTGGTTTGGAATATTAGAGAATCCGCTTGATTTCTTGCCTCAACAGCTTCCTTCTTCTTTTTGTCTTCTGCAGCGTGTTCTTGTGCGGCTCGTTTCATTCTTTCAATTTCTTCTTTTGATAATCCACTTGAAGAAGTAATTCTTATACTTTGTTCTTTGTTGGTTGCTTTATCTTTTGCACTTACGTGAAGAATACCATTAGCATCAATGTCGAAAGTTACTTCAATCTGCGGAACACCTCTCGGTGCTGGTGGAATTCCATCAAGATGGAAACGACCTAAAGTTCTGTTGTCAGCAGCCATAGGTCTTTCACCTTGTAGAACATGAATCTCTACCGAAAGTTGATTGTCAGCTGCAGTCGAAAAGATTTCGCTTTTTCTTGTAGGAATAGTGGTATTCGCAGGAATCAATGTGGTCATTACTCCACCGAGAGTCTCAATACCGAGAGACAATGGAGTTACATCAAGAAGAAGAACATCTTTAACATCGCCAGCTAAAACGCCACCTTGAATAGCGGCACCAACTGCAACAACTTCATCAGGATTTACACCCTTGTGAGGCTCTTTGCCAAAAATCTTTTTTACTAATTCTTGAACCATAGGAATTCTTGTTGAACCTCCAACAAGAATAACTTCATCGATCTGACTTGCAGTTACTCCTGCATCTTTTAACGCCTGCTCACATGGAATTCTGGTTTTTTCTACGAGGTCGTCAACTAATTGTTCAAACTTTGCCCTAGTTACTGTAATATTCATATGCTTGGGTCCATCCTGAGTTGCAGTGATAAAAGGCAAGTTCACATCTGTCTGCATTGAAGATGAAAGTTCTATTTTTGCTTTCTCTGCAGCTTCTTTCAATCTCTGTAAAGCCATTGGATCTTTTCTTAAATCAATTCCTTCCTGATTCTTAAATTCATCAGCAAGATAATCAATCAATCTTTGGTCGAAATCATCTCCGCCAAGATGAGTATCACCATTTGTGGATTTAACTTCAAAAACTCCCTCACCAAGCTGAAGAATTGAAATATCAAAAGTACCGCCACCAAGATCGTAAACTGCAACTAATTCTTCTTTATGTTTTTTATCCAAGCCGTAAGCTAATGCTGCTGCTGTTGGTTCATTTATAATTCTTCTCACTTTTAATCCGGCAATTTCACCTGCATCTTTTGTAGCTTGTCTTTGTGCATCATTAAAATAAGCAGGAACGGTAATAACTGCTTCGGTAACTTCGTGACCGAGATAATCCTCTGCTGTCTTTTTCATTTTCTGTAAGATCATTGCTGAAATTTCCGGAGGAGAATAAAGTCTATCGCCTATTTTAACACGGGAAGTATTATTCTCTCCTTTTACAACTTCATAAGGAACTTCAGATCTTTCTCGATCAACTTCATCATAAAATCTTCCCATAAATCTTTTAATAGAAAAGATAGTATTCTTAGGATTGGTAATAGCTTGTCTTTTTGCAGGAGTACCCACCAAGCGTTCGTTGTTCTTTGTAAATGCAACAACTGATGGAGTTGTTCTCCCACCTTCAGAATTAGGGATAACAACTGGATCATTTCCTTCCATCACTGCTACACAGGAATTTGTTGTTCCTAAATCTATTCCGATAATTTTACTCATTTTTTCTCCTTTTTTAAATTTTTTAATTCGTTTAGTATTCGCAATCGACGTGCCGTATAAAAATCTCATTTATTGCAAATTTTGAAGCTTTTTGTTTTATGATATTATTAAAATCTGACATAATTTCACCTCAAGCCGACATTTTAACACACTTATGTGTTTTTTTGTCTCTATTTTATGACCGGGACTAAGATTATTTTTGTAATAAAAAAAATAGGTCAAATGCTAAATCTTGAGAATTTTGATATAAAACTAAATACCGATTTTATCGGAAGGAATTTCATCTACTTTGAAGAAATTGATTCTACAAATAGTTATCTGCTTAATAAAAATAATAACATTGATATTTCAGGAACGGTTGTATTTGCAGAATTTCAGACTAAAGGTCGAGGCAGATTAGACAGAGTTTGGACAAGCGATACCGGGCAAAATTTAACTTTTTCAATCCTTTTTGTAAAAAATCAGAACTTATTTCAAAATCTGAATTTTCTTAATTTTTCAGCTGCTTTAGCCGTCTCAACATCAATTGAGAATCTCTATCAACTCAAAACAGATTTGAAATGGCCTAACGACGTACTTCTTTCAAGAAAGAAAACTTGTGGAATTTTAATAGAAACTACATCAAACAAAGGAGTTATTGATAGAGTTGTGCTTGGAATTGGAATAAATGTAAATCAGAATTACTTCAAAGGCGAGTATAATTATCCACCTACCAGTATCAGAATCGAGCTTGGGAAAGAAGTTGAGAGAGAAAGGTTATTAGCTGAAGTTTTAAATAATTTAGAATATTATCTAATTAAGTTAAAAACCGATAAGCATCAAATTATCAACGACTGGAAGATGAAATGTAAAATGATCGGAGAGAAAATTTCCATCAGACAAAAAGATGATATAAAATTCGGAATCTTTGATGATATTGATGAGAATGGATTTTTGTTATTAAAAACAAAAGCCGGCATCGAAAAAATAACTGCCGGCGATTTGATTATTCAATAAGTATATAATCAGATAAGAAGATTAAGAACTCTTACAATATTAGTCTTCAAATCCTTTCTATGAGAGACAAAATCAACAAAACCTTTTTCCATTAAAAATTCTGCTCTTTGAAAACCTTCTGGTAAATCTCTGCCAATAGTCTGTTTGATTACTCGAGGACCGGCAAATCCAATCAGTGCTTTTGGTTCTGAGATATGAATATCGCCCAACATAGCATAACTCGCAGTAGTTCCACCTGTTGTCGGATCAGTCAAAACGGAAATATAAGGAATTGATGCTTCAGCAAGTTTAGTTAATCTTGCACTGATTTTAGCTAATTGCATTAGTGAATAAGCTCCCTCCATCATTCTTGCACCACCGCTTCGGGAAATAATTACTAATGGAATTTTTTCTTTGCATGCCTTATCAATTATTCTTGCAATTTTTTCACCGACTACTGATCCCATACTTCCACCAATGAACTCAAAATCCATACAGGCGAAAGCGATTTCGATTCCTTCAATCTTTCCGACACCTGTCCTGACAGCATCATACAAATCAAGCTTTTTGATTGTTTCAGCTATTCTGTCTGTATATTTTTTTGTATCAGTAAAATTTAGAGGATCGGCAGAACGCATTTTTTTATCAATCTCTTTAAAAGTTCCTTTATCGAAAAGAAATGAAATATATTCTTTACTGCCAATTCTCCAATGATAATCGCATTTCAGACAAGTCCAATAATTCAACTCTAATTGTTTTTTATGAATGATTTCACCGCAGGAAGGACATTTTTCCCACAATCCATCGGGTAAGTCTTTTTTCTGAGTATCGGGAGAAATATTCTCTTTTGATCTTTTAAACCAAGGCATATTAATTTTTTAAAACCTCTGCATAAATTGTTAAAACTTTATTTGTTTGCTCTGCATCATTCGAAACTATTGTAATAGTTCTGCTCATTTTTCCAACTCTGTTTTTTGTATCTAAATCAATCTTCAAAGTTCCGGCTTCACCAGGTTTAATTATAGAATTGCTTAACATTGCTGCTGTGCATCCACACGAAGTTTTGATATCTTTTACTTCAAGTTCTTCCTGACCCTTGTTTACTAATTGAAAAGTATGGCTCACAACACTTCCTTCTTTTACTTTTCCGAAATTATATTGTGTTTCTGGTAAATAAAGCAAAGCACCTGATTTTGGTTTCTTTTCAGGAAGTAAAATATTGCATCGAATATTTAGCTGAACTTCTTTTCTTTCAGGATCATTTGAAGTAACATAAACTGATTTTAACTGAGGACCAACTCTCCCTTTGGAATTGAATGTAACTTTTATATTTGTTGATTCACCGGGCTTAAGTTCTTTTTTATCAGGTTGAGCTGCAGTGCATCCGCAGGAAGCCCTCACATCTGTAATTCTAAGTATATCGCCACCACTGTTTGAAATTACAAATGTGTGAGAAACTTCTTCACCTTGTATGATATCACCAAAATTATATTCAGAAGATTGAACGCTAATTTTGGGTCCGATTAATTGTGCAAATATTGAAAAACTAAAAACGATAATAGAGAAAAATGTTCTTTTAATCATTTTTGGTCTCCTTTACAATAAAATCTTTAATGTAATTTGGTTCTAAAAAATCTACATCAAATAATAACTTATCAATGCCAAAATTCAATGCCCACCTCGCAACATACTCGGCTGATGGTGAAGCAACAGCAAAAGGATTTTTGCTCAAATTTCCAAAAATCAGACAATCTTCGTATTGATTCAGTTCAGATTGACTGATTAATTTTAACTCTCCATCAAATATATAGTTATTACCTTTAACAAAAAATTTGGCAAAATAGCATTCATCCTTATTAGCACGATTAACAATATAAAATTCTGTGCTTTGAGGGAGAAATAATGAAATCTGAAAAGCTAATGCTTCAAAAGTTGGAACAGGAATCAAAGGAATCTTCAAACCTTCAACAATTCCTTTTGCTGCTGATAAACCAATTCTTAATCCTGTGAATGAACCGGGTCCCATTGATACTGCAATTGATCTGAGCTCATTTAATTTTATTCCTGAGTGATGTTGAATAATTTCAATTTGTTCAAACAATTTTTCAGAGTGTGAATGTGCTTGATTTGTTTCAATTAAATAGAAGTCATTACTATTTGTCATCAAACAAACACTACAAATTTTATCAGAAGTCTCAATAGCAAGAATAGGGGTTATTTCATTCATATTTAGTTATCGCAATTTTTCTTGAATCATCATCATTTAGATAAAATTGAATTTCATATCTGGAATTTGGTAAAATATCAGGAAACAATTCTCCCCACTCAATGAAAGTAATTGATTCTGAATCTGCTATATAATCTTCAAACCCAATGTCGTGCAATTCATTGATTGAGTTAATTCTATAAAAATCGAAATGATAGATTTTTTTGTCCCCGATATATTCATTAACAATTGCAAAGGTTGGACTTGATGTATTATAAATTTTATAATGTTCAGCTATTTTTCTTACGAAAAATGTTTTGCCGGAACCCAAAGGACCATTCAGAACAACAACATCGCCTGATTTTATTTCATTAAGAAAAGTTAATGCAATGTTCTCAGTTTCTAATTCAGATTTTGATAAAAACTCTCTTATTTCACTTTTCACTTTGGTTCCATTGTTAAAACAGGAATTATCATTTCTTCCATCGAGATTCCTCCGTGCTGAAAAGTATCTTTGTAATAAGAGAGATATTTATGATAATCTGTCGGATAAACAAAATAATAATCTTCTTTCGCGATGATATAATTTATCGTAACTCCAACTTTAGGAAGTTTGTAATCTTCACTATTCTTTATGAAAACAGCTTGTTTGTTTTCAGCTTTAAGATTTCTACCAAACTTAAATCTCAGATTAGTTGATGCTTCTTTATCTCCAAGAACTTTTGCTCCTCTTAAACATCTTATACTTCCGTGATCAGTTGTTAGAACAACCTTAACATTTTTCATCTGCGAAATTGACTTTAACACATTGAATAAATATGAATGAATAAACCAGCTATTAGTTAACGATCTATAAGCTGATTCATCGGGAGCAATTTCTTTCAAGATATCAGAATCAGATCTGCCGTGAGCAATCATATCGAGAAAATTTACAACAACTGCTGTTAAATGATTAGTCTGATAAGAGAAAATGTTTTGCTCAAAGTTTTTACCAACTTCCGGATCTATAATCTTAATGTATTTATAATCATTTCTTAACTTAATTTTTTTTCTTTCTAAAAGATGCCCGAACAACTCCTTTTCGTATTTGTTCATTGTTTTTTCGTCTTCATTACGGTTTGTCCAATAATCAGGGAATCTTTTTTCAATTTCACTTGGAAATAAACCACTAAACAATGCGTTTCTTGCATAGGGAGTTGCAGTTGGAATTATGGAGTAATAATAATCTTTTTCGATTCTAAAAAATTCGTTCAAATGTTGTTCCATTATCATCCATTGGTCAAGACGTAAACAATCAATAACAATGAAGAAGATTACTTTATTATCATCTTGAAGATGTTTGAATAAATACTTTTCAGCTATCTCCGGGCTTAAAGTTGGTCTGTTATCTTTATCGGTTTTATTAAGCCAGTCAGGATAAAATCTTTCAACATATTTTGAAAACTCTTTGTTTGCTTCTTTAAATAAATCTGAAAGAGTTTGTTTTAAGCCGAGTTCAGGATGTTTATCGAGTTCAATTGACCAGTTAACAAGTTTTACATAAACATCAATCCAGTCAATATAATCTAGTTCATTAATTAACATCTGAGAGATTTTGTTAAAATCCTGCAAATAATCTTTTGCTGCATACTCGCCAACAATTTTTTTTGATTCCAATATTTTTTTACAAACCAGCAAAATCTGACTTGGATTAACCGGTTTTGTTAGATAATCATTTATTTTACCGCCGATAGCCTCATTCATCAAAGATTCTTCTTCTGATTTTGTTATCATCACAACCGGAATAGAAGAATTTATTTCTTTAATCCTTGATAAAGTTTCCAATCCACCCATACCTGCCATCATTTCATCGAGGAAAATTAAATCATACGATTTTTCTTTAATTGATGTTAATGCATCCTCACCATTGGTAACTGTATCTACTTCATAACCTTTTTCAGAGAGAAAAATGATGTGCGATCTTAAAAGTTCTATTTCATCATCAACCCATAAAATATTTTTCTTTTCCATAACTTCCTTTAATTAATAACTATATTTATATCAATACCTGCTTCATTTGTAGTAGTTGGAGGAATACGAGAAGCTCCTGACGGTTCAACAGAAGTTCTCTTGTAAAAAATTGATAAAGTTACTTTGGCACTCAAAATATATTTTATTCTTGGTTCTAAAGTTACTCTCGTTGTTCCGTCCTGAGGAATGCCTTCTTCACTGAAATTATTCATCTCAAATCTTACAATAGAATTTTTTGCCTGATTATAAGACAAACTGATTTCAATATCATTCTTTAATGAAACACCAAACAAAGGAATTTCAAAACCGGTTTTTGAATACTGCATTGTAAATCCAATGTCTCGGGTAAAAGTTTCATTGATGTTATTTGTAGTAATGCCAAGATCATAGCTTGTTCTAGTTCCATATTTAATATTACCGATAAGATTACCAGACCATACTTCACCAAAAGATATATTCAATCCTGCTAATGGACTAAAGCCGTATTCTATTTTTTGTGTTTGAATTTCTTCAGCTCCATCTCTGTTCAGTTTCCAACCTTCATTGTAATTAGCTGTATAAGCGTGATCTAAAGAAATTCTTTTTGCAATTGAACTAAGAAATGGCAATTTCTCTAATCCATCCCATGTAATTCTCCAGTTTGGTCTTGGAATATATTTAGAAAAATTCTGAAGAAAACTTAACTTAGATATTAAAGGGAAACTCTCGAAACCTTGTACAAATGCATTTGAAAGACTATTTGCCGGATCACCAGAACTTGGATTATACAATTCGTGAACTTTTTTTATACCACTATTTGAAAAAGGAAATAGAAAAAACGGAGGTAAAGAAAAAAATGATCTTGAGATTGTTCCGGATGAATTAATATTAGCTACAAATAAATTTCCATTCTCATCAACTGTTAGAGTAACGCTTTTATTAAGTGACCATCCAACTTTCCAGTTCAATTCTATTTTAGCACCTTCCCACAAAGGTCTGGAAGTTTTGAAATCCAAATTATTTTTTTGGCTGAAATTATCACTGAGATTAGTATTCGGAGCTGATACTCTTGGACCAGCATCATTAGACAATCCTAACATAAATAATCTTGTAGGACCAGCATTTTCATTATAAAAAATTCCGAAGAAATTATTGAAGCCTGTTCCTTGTGCTTTCAGTCCGGATTTCGAAAGAGTATTATCATTTGTAAAATTGGCACTGATTGTTTCGTAATCAAACAAAACTGTTTTTAGAAACAGTTTCAAGTAAGAAAATCCTTTTTCAATTGGCGAAGGACCAGATGGTAAATTCACCGAGTCTTGAAATTCTCCAACTTCAGTTGTATCTGAATTTTGAATATTTATAGTCGAAATATTTTTATTTGTAATAACCGTGTTTTGCTGAGGATTAGTATCAACAAACAACGGCGCAAATAATGCTTTTAATCTAAAATTCAGACCTAAATTCGATCTGTTATTGAAACCAGCACTTCTACCTAATTGCTCTTGTCTAAAATCATAATCCCATTGATAACCTGCCGAGTAACCAGCTGAAATCGAAAGGAATTTATTTAAATCAAAAATTGAAGGTAATCGTGGGTTAGTTCTTAAATCGAGAGTTTGTTGATATCTAAAATCTTTTCCGAAAAATTTATTTGTAAAAATGTCCTTCCAAATTTCACTTTCAGGTCTTTCATTACCCATCGCATCCAATTCAACATTAGCAAGCGAAGAACTTATATTAAGATTATAGCTTGTGGTTAAATTTATAAATCCGCCTTCTGTAATTTTCCAGTTTAATGTCGCACCTCGTTGAGTTGTAAAATCTCTTGAAATTGCTTCTTCTGTTTCAGTAAATTGATTTGTTACCGGATTAAAAGTTGATCTGGATTTACTTACATTTTTATTTCTTTTAACTGACAAAGTGAAATTAAAACTCTGTGGAGTAAAGAAAATTTTTAAGTTTGAATAATCTTTTAATAAGGCAAAGAATGTCCCTAAGATTGGAATATTAATCGGTTGAAAGAAATAATCTGGACTTAAATTTAATGCATAGTTTGCATTCACATTCCAAATCCAATTTAATGATCTTTCAATAGCTGGGCTTCTTGAATAAGTCTTATTGTAGTTGACGCCAAAAGTGAGCGAGTTAAATGTATCTCTAATCAACCACCATGAAGATGGTATCTTGATTCTGATATTCGAAGCTGACCATGTATCAGAAATCGTTTCTGTTTCAGATTCTTCTCTCAACTGCTGAGGTGTTTTTGCTTTTCCTGTTGTATCATTATTGTAAATTTCCTGTTGACGTTTTACAGCTTCATCAACGTTTATATCTGTATTTGGTAAGTATAATGGTTTGCCTTTTTGTTCTGTATGAGAATAATTAATTCTAAAATTACTTTCTGGCAGAGAGATAGGAATTAACTTCAATAAATTCAAATCGGTAGATAAAGACCAATTTGTATTATCAACACGAGATCCAAATCTTTCTGAGAGTCTGTGGAAATAAGGATCTTTTTTACTATATGTAAAATTAACGGTTAAAAGATCTGCAAGTTTTAATGAGGTATTGATACTATAAGCCCACCCGGGAGAATCGTCAGCACCGACAACTCTTAATTCATTAACCCATAACTGACCGGATAAATCACCCTGATTAAAATTGTTATTAAGATTATAAATACCGACAGAGAAAAATTTAATTGTAGTCAGTGATGGATTTCCTTTGAACGAATAATAGTGGAATGGTTTTCCTTCTACGGGAAATTTTCTATCCAGATTTGTTGAATCTAATCTAATCTGTTTAATTGCAGTAATCTTCTCAAAATCGATAGTTATTTCGTTCCATCCTGGGAGAATTGGTTTTCGATATTCATAATAATTATTTGTATCTGTACCAAATCGAAAATATACTTCTGTTGAATACTTATAGCTTCCACCTAATGTGTCATTGTATGATATTGATCCGGGAATATTATTCTTATCGCCATGAACGAACAATTTCATTTGTTTATAATTAAATACATCTAAAGGTCTGAACAAATATTTAACAGCTTCTCTATTTTGTCCATCAGGTAAACCATTCAATATCAAATTTAATGATTGTTCATTTCTTAAAATATTTTCATCTGGTCTTGTTCTATCTCTTTCCTGAAATACTCCGGGCGGACTTGAATATTCCGGATTTTCTTCTATACTCACAACAGACACCGATAAAACTGTATCAGCTTTATTAAGTTTTTGCCACTGGCTTCCCACTAAATTAAATTCTCCTATTCTATAATGAACCCTATTCGTTACTCCAGTGAGAAAGATTCTAATAAATTCAATATTTGAAAAAGTGGCATCACCAATATTTTTTTGAAAATCTTTCAATGGAATTCTAAACAAGTACCAGTTAAATTCTGTTAATCCACCACCTGCAATAAATGGATTTCTTGAAGCAACAGTATCTAATGGAACTTCATATCTAAAGAAACTTGTTGCATTATCAAGATTACCATTTCTGTTTAAGTCTTCCGTATCGGGAATTCTTCCAATATCTGTTAATACGGCATTTCCTTGAGTTCCATTTATATTAAAATAATCGAAAATGTTAGGAGGATTGCTTCTTTGGAAAAAGAAATTATCTCCTGATGGATCAGATTTAGTGCTTTGATATTGAATTCTCTCCTGATCATCAAAGAATCCATCTATTCCTGTATCTTCTTTCCCTTCAGTATCTATTGCATCATTTCTATCTTTATCTTCGGTGTCTAATCTGTTATTAGGAATAACATCTTCACTAATTCTTCCTAAATCAATATACATTTTAGCATTCGGTTCGGCATCAAGAACCTGCATCCAGAATTCAATAAACTCTATATTTTCCTGATCGAGATTACTTGCAGTTGAAGAAAGGGCTTTCATATGTCCACCCCAGACTTTTGATCTTTCTGCTAAATTGGGAACCCAATTATAAGTACCGGGTGTGTCTGGCATAAAAACTACATCCATAACGGTAACATTATAATCAGAACGGGCTACTTGTTTTCGGTCACCATAAATCTGTTGAACAGTAACATTTGAAGGCGTTTCATTGAACCAAAAAGTTTTTCCTTTGTAAGGCATCTTTTCAGCTCTGCTTAAATTTGGTAAATTATTCAATGAATCCGGAGCACTCAAATCTCTCCATGAAGTATAAGATACTCCAATAGGAATTGTTCTTTTTGCACCCTCAAAATCATCAATGTAAGCAATACTCTTACCGCCATCAGAAGCAATAGTACTTTTCTTTGTGTTGGGATCAGGATTTATATAAGCAAATTCACCTGTGAGATTGAAGGTTGACATTTCTCTTGTTGAGAATACTTTATCTATCGAACGTGTAATAAAAGGTAAATCTGCAGAAGTATTGAAATCCAAACCATAAATAGTATTACTTAATGGTTCTTCTCCGATTCTCACTTTATCACTGAGAGTTTGTTGATTCAAATTCAGAATTGAAAAACCAAGATTTGTTTTCTTAGAAAATTCATAAACGCCACGAGCTCCTAACAAAGTTTTTGAAGCTAATTGGAAAAGATCATTTTGTTCATAAGTAATTCTTAAATTTGCCCCTGGCACCAAAGCAGCACTATTAGTAATTGTAAGCTGACCACTGTTATAGTCTATTCTGTAATCAACTCCTTCTTTAAGTGGTCTGCCATCCAAAGTTACTTTCACTGAATTTTCGACGAGATTAAATCCAAGCTGATAACTGGCTGATGATGAACCGGAACTTTTTCCAACCAGTACCCATTTATCTTTTGCTTTATCTTGTTGAGCGATAGTTTTTAATGTGTCATAAATTGTTTGATAAGTATATTCAGAAGGAATTCCAACTGGCAAATCTGTTCCAAATGGTTCAAGTTTAGGGAAAATTACTTCACCTGTTTCTGTGAATACTGTAATGTTCGGACGGAAATCGAATTTGTTATCTGGATTCGGTTGTTTACTCGCATCAAGTAAATCTAAACCGAAAGAATTAAGAAATCTTACATTACCAATTTCTCTTATTGGTTCAGCTCCAGAGATCTCATATCTTATTTCAAATTCAAAACCTTCTTCTCTAATTCTTGTAACTCCGGTTGGATAGATGTTTTTAAGCTGCAATTTCCAAGCAGTTTTATACTGTGGTTGAAGATTTTTAGGCTTAATTAATTTAAGAACCATTCTTCGGGTTGTATTTGTATCACCGGGCGACAGCCATTCTCCGAAGTATTGATCATTTGCAGTACCTGGACCATTTTCTCTTCCGTAAGATACCGCAATAACATCATTGTCATTTATCGGTGTTTTGAAAGTTAAGAATCCAGTCTCTCTTTGTACTATGTAGTCAACTCCCTCCTGAAGAAGCAAAAACCTTCCTGCTTCCTGAACACCGGGTATTGGATTTGTAAGTGGCTCCCGAAAGCTTTCAGGATAAGATTGATTCCTACTTATGGCTGGTAAATCAATATAAGCATTCGCTTCACGTTCTCTTGATTTATCAGTAGAAATAACACTAATAGATTTCCAAACCTGAACTTCTGTAACAAGATAAGTATTATTGACGATTGGTGTAGGACTTCCAAAATAATTGTTAAAAATATTTAATGTTTTACTTGCATAAACCGTATCTAGAAAGTAGTGATTGGTTGAATAATCGTAAGCTCTTTTTTGAAATTCAGCAGCAGTAGTTCCGCCTGAAACTTCAACTTCTTTTGTTTCACCTTTTTTCTGACTTGCTAATGTGGTTAAAGAAAATGGTCCCATTTTAAACAGAGCTTTTACTCCAAACAATGCTTCACTACCACCGACTAAAGGTGCTGTTTGTAGTGAAACATTTCCGGCTTCAATTGATTGAATAATCTCATCTTCATAACCAGTGTACTTTATTTTCAGTTGGTTTTCATACTCGAAAGTTCTCTCTGTATTCCAATCCGCAGAGATGTTCAGTTTATCTCCGATTGTACCATTTACATTTATTTGAACTTGCTGTTTAAAATCAGGTTCGTTTCGCGTATTACCTAATCTGGAGGCTGTGACGCCTTCGGTAGTTTCACTTCTCCAAGCTCCGTGAATTTGAACTGCTCCACCAATTTTCAAGCTTATTTTTGGTTCACCAAAAATGCTTAATACCCCAACCTTAGGAAGTGGAATTTCAAAATCAGTAAAACTTTTCATCAGTTCCTGTAAACCTAACTTTTTATCTTTCAATTCATAAGCGTATCCTAGTGATTCCCAATTTTTACGTTCTTCGATTTTCAAACGTTCGTTAATATATTCTTCAATTGGCATTCTAAGTAAAAGTTTGCTGTCTTTACCGCCAATCATTTCACGAATTTCGACAAACTTTCCTGTTGAGTCTATAGTAATTTTTCTTTGTTTTATAGTAGGCGAAGGTTCAACAAAGAATTTTGAAAGTTTTTTTTGCTTTAATCTAACCACAGGAAAATCTTCGCGTTGATATCGGAAATATTCAAGACGAGCTGTTGAATCTCTAGACCATTCTACTAACCGCAAGGAATCTTTATTTACTTTGACAGGAATTGAATCAATTACTGAAACGCTTGAAGTATCTTCAATTGAAATAAAAGAAGAGTCTATATCATTGGTATCCGTAGGAGATAATACATTTTTAAGACTTAATTTAAGGTTTTCACTATCATCCTGATCAGTTTTATTTAATTCGATTTGATTATCTCTTCCTTTTTCAGAAAAATGGGAATCCATCACTGAGTGATTTGAGAGATTATTTTCTGGACTATAACTAGACTGATTTTCTAAAAACAAGAAGAGCATATCAGTCCACAATTTTTTATCAGGTTTTGTGTAAGAATTCGACATAAATCCAAGATTGATACCTGAATAAAAAATCAAAACTGATCCTAGAAGGATTTGAATAGAATCTCTAACTGAAAATTTTTTGTTTGTTCTTTTGATAAGGAACACCTAACAAAATGTTATTCAAAATAGTAGATGTTGATTCGATATGACTCCGATTATTTTGAGATAATTTGAATGTAAATCATAAAATTTTAATGTGTTTAATTAAACATAAATTTATTGAAAATTTCAATTAAGGCAATTTTTCGTGCATAAATTTAATCAACTCTAGTGAATTTTCGAATAACTGCTTCGTGTTGAGGAAATAATTTTATCAATTGATCTCTTTTTGCTAATTCAAAATCTTCAAAGTCAAAACCCGGCGAGACAGTACAACCAATAAGAGAAAAAGAATTTTTATTAATTACTTCTGCAGCAAACCAGCAATCTTTTTTTATTGTAAACTGAAAAACTTCATTCTCTTTACCAAATAAAATTTCTGACAAATTCCCAAACTCATCAATGATAAAAATTCTCAAATCCGAGCCGTCATAAAAATGCCAGATTTCATCAGAATTTAATTTGTGAAAATTTGATTTATCATTTCCCTCTAATAAAAAATAAATAGATGTTGAATAGTTACGTTTCTTTTTACTTAGGGAATAATCCGGGATAATGAAATGTTCACCAGAGCGATATACTTCTTTGTAATAACCACCTTCGGGATGTTTGTTTAAGTCCAACTTTTCAATGTAATATTTTGCTTTGTCATTCATAATTTAACTCTTGTTGAAACTATCGTTAATAATTTCTTCTGCTGCAATTCTGCCACTTTTAATTGCTCCTTCTATTGTTGATGGAAGCTTCGTATCTGTCCAATCTCCGGCTAAAAATAAATTGCTTATAATGGTTTTAGATTTAAACCTTTTTTCAAGAATTTCTTTTGAAGGAATGAATGTAGCTCTTTTTTCTTTGATAATTAAAATTCGGATAATCTCTTTTGATAATCCTGGAATAAATTTATCTAATTCATCTGAAATAATTTCCTCAATTTCATTTTTAGATTTTTCAACTAAATTGATTGCATTGCTTATTGTAATATTAATAAAACTACCTTTATTAAAAATCCAGTGTATCGGTGAATTAACAACAGAATAAAAAGGTTCAGTTAAAGGATTTGAATTTAGCCACACATAGATATTAACAATTGGCGAATATGTTATTTCTAAATTATGCGTATTTAGAATATTAAAAGATTTAAATGAATAAAATGGAACAGCAATTAAGTAATAGTCAAAGTCCTTAAAGTTTCTCTTATTAGTTTGAACTCCAATGATTTTATTATCATCAATAAAAATTTTCTCGCACTTTTCTGATTTATAAAATTTCACATTATTTCTAAATAAGAATTTTTCAGCTGGATTAATGAAAGTTTCATTTAAAGAATATTTGGGTAAAATTATTTTGAATGAATTTCCTCCTGTCCAAAATATTTGTTTTAATATATCACAAAACAACTTTGCTGAGGCTATTTCAGTAGAAATATTTAGTGCACCGACGCAGATAATTTCCCAAAATATATTAGTTGAATTTTGTGTTTGATTTTCTTTTAACAACCAATCTTTTACTGTTAAATCATTTAGAGAATTTGAATCAATAAATTTTAGTTTGAGAAGTAATTTGATCAATGAAATTTTATCATTAAAAGATAGCAACTCAAAAAAGATAAAGCCATGTAATAAATTAAGAGGATAAAAAAAGTTTACAGATTTGAGCTTAAATATTTTAAAGTCTTGTAGGAGGTAATTAATGGAAAATTGTTCTTGAATTTTTAATGAATCAACAGAAGAAATTAACCTTAGAAAATTCAAAGTTTCAAAGTAACACCCCAAAAGAATATGCTGACCATTATCTATTTCAACTCCTGTAGCTCTATCCTGTGTGGAATGAGTTTTACCTCCAAGCTTATTTGTTGATTCTAATAAAGTTACATCAAAATTATTATGAGAAAGATAAGCAGCAGCGGTTAAACCGGATAATCCACCACCAATTACTAAAACTTTTTTCATATAAAAATAAATTTATGTTTCATCCAAACCATAAAAGCAAGATAAAATTTCTCAAAATTGTTAACTCTGATGTTTTTGTTTAAGACATCATAGTTGTTATCAATAATCTTTTTGAGAAGCTTGTAGTAAACACATTGCATAGCACTTGCAGGGAACATATTTGCTCTGTCCTCATCTGAAAGAAACGAAGAAGCTTTTTTGAAAAAAGATTCTGCTCGCTCAACTTGATATTTAACCAGAGAGATGAAGTTATCATTATACTTTTTATTAAACAGATCTTCTTCTGAATAAGAGAACATTCTCATTTCATCAAGAGGAATGTATATTCTATTACTTTCCAAATCTTTTTTGATATCACGGAGAATGTTAGTTAGTTGAAGAGCGATACCAAGATTTACAGCAAAATTTTTTGTATTTGAATTTTTATATCCAAAAATTTCAATACTAATTAACCCCACAGTTGAAGCAACTCTGTAACAATATTCTTTAAGAGCTTCAAAATTTTCATATCTTGAAATATTTATGTCCATTTCCATTCCCTTAATCAAGTCATAAAATGGTTCATGAGGAATTTTAAATTCCGATATTACTTTGGAAAGACTTAATAATAATTGATCACTACTTTTACCAATTAGGGATTTATCAAATTCTTCTTTCCAAAGATTTAAATTATTCAACTTTATTTCATTGGAATTTTCATTATCCACAATATCATCAGTCTTTCTACAAAAAGCATAAATCACATTCATAGCATCACGTTTAGCTTTTGGCAATAGATTAAAAGCATAATAAAAACTACTTTTACTACGTTTGGAGATTTCCTTAGCTGATTCTGGCATCTGAAAATTTTTTATGAAAATATTAAAGTTGAAAAAGTGTTATCAATACTCTTCAAATATTATTGATTTAACCACTAATACAAAATTTATTTATAGACAATTTATTTTATTATTTCGTTTATGGCGAAAAGCTACAACTCGAGCTAATATTTGAAGGCTAGAAAATTATGACAACCTAAGTTGGATATTTGGAATCTGAAATAAAACCTCTTTATTAAGGTTCTCATTTAATTAACAAAATAAAAATCGGGAAAACCTTCTGAAAAACCAGTAAAATTTTCCCGAGCAAAATTATTTTATCAAATGTTTTTAATTAAAGTAAAAACTAAACTGAAACATTTGATTTCTCCTTCTTCCCTTGTGTAGATTTATTGGAAGAATAATAATAGTAATAGTATTTGTAGTACGAACCATATCCATTCGTTGATTCAAATCTATTTAGAATAACTCCTGCAAATCTTCCTTTAATTGAATCTAAAGTTTTTATGGATTCTTCTAAAAGATCAAGTCTTGTTTGGTTCACAGAAGCAACAAGTAGAGTAATATCACAGAATTGAGAGATAACTCCAGCATCTGAAACAGCAATAATTGGAGGAGAATCAATCATGATAAAATCATACATGGTCTTTAATTGTTCAATAAATTCTTTTAATTGAACAGAGGAAATTACTTCTGCTGGATTAGGAATAATTGTACCAGCAGAAATAAAGTCCACGCCCTTAAATTCCGTCCTCTGTATAATTTCTTCCATCGAAGCGAGATTAAATAGATAATCTGTAACACCTTTACTTTTTTCTAAATTTAGTGATTTATGAAGTCGGGGTTTTCTTAAATCTAAGTCAACAGCACAAACTCGCTCCCCAGCTAAACCATAAGTTACGGCTAAGTTTGAGCATATAAAGGTTTTTCCATCTTTTGGTGTTGGACTTGTAATAAGTATTGTTTTTATAGGTGTCTGAGAAATTTTAGAATATTGTAGCTTCATTTTTGTACTCAAGAATGATTCTGTAGGAACAGAATCTGGATTTGAGTTGACTATAATTTCATGGTCTGTATCAAAAGTCTCAATAAAATCTTCAGCTTTGGGAATCCATGAAATTACATTAGCACCACGATTTCTGACATCCTCAGGCGTCCTTATTGTAACATCAAAGTATTTTCTAATAAAAATGTATCCCGCGGACAATCCTATTCCCATTACAAATCCAATGACAATAATTAAAGTTCTATTTGGTTTTGATGGTAAAACTGGTTCCCTTGCCTCATCAATAATTACTACATTAGAAGGTACAGATTGCTCAGAAATCATTGCTTCTTGATACTTTTCCTCCAATAACGTGAAAAGTTTTTCATTACCCAATCTTTCTCTTTCTAACCTTGCATACTCGATGGACTGAACGGGTAATTTGTTAAACTTTGCTTCATAATTTCGTACTGCTTTCTTTAATTCATTAGCTTTTGCCAAAGAAGATTTTATTTCGAGATCAAGTTTTAATACATCCATTGATAACTGTCTGATGTCGTCGGGAGTATAGGCGACCAAACCTGATTCGAGAGTTCCCATTTGTTCATCAAGTTTTGCTTTCAAATCTTTAATCGTTCTATTATAATTCTGAACAGATAAATCATTACTTGGATTTGAAAGACCCAAAGAAGAAACTACTAATTCTTTTTGAACTTCAAGTTTTGCAATTTGTTCTTGAAGAGCTTTTATATATGGTTCAGCTGATAATTTTTCAATGTATTTGGCAACGTCATTGTCTTTTTGTTGTAATCTGGCTTTGAATTCCAATAAAGCTTGTTGTTTAGAGTTTGCGTCAATTTCTGCAGCATTCATCTGCGCTTCTAATTGTGAGATTTGTTCTACAAGAGTGCGAGCTTGTTCATCAAGAACTACTACATTATTTTTTTGTTGAAATTCACTGACAGCAGTTTCTGATTCTTTTAATTTGAAAGCTTTATCTTGTCTTTGCTTCTCTAAAAAGTCCTTTGCAAGAGTGTATCTCTCACGGTTAACTTTAAGATTATAAACATAATAAGCATTTATATAAGAGTTGACGATTAAAGCGGCTTCATAAGGTGAGGGAGAATCTGCTTTAAAGACAATTATATCTAATCCTCTTTTTTGCTCAATATCAATATTTTTTTGTAATCTTTTTACCAAATTTTCAAATCTTGCCAATCCCGAATCCGGTTTTTCTCTATCTTTTAGTAATATATTAAAAAGTGAATGTTTATTATTGGTTATAAATGTGTCAACAATTGATTTGGCTGCAATTTCTGCAATAGCACGACTTTTTAACACTTCAATTTCATTAGCGATAAATCTATCACTGCCAAATTCTTGAAACTGTTCAAATAAAGGACCTGATAAAGGGCTTGATTTGGGAATTGAAACCTTTATTGACCCATTAGCAGTATAAATATTGACAGATAAGTATGAGTAAACTAAAGCAGTTATTACTGATACCAAAAAAATTGCAATTACAGAAAACTTTTTCTGATAAAATATAATTATATAGTCTCTCAGCTCGTTTTGTTTGATTTCTTGAGTTGAACCATTGTTGCTCATTATAACCTCTAAAATTATTTGGCTATGTTTAAAACTAAAATTGCTAAAGATATCAAAACAGAAGTGATTGAAGCATAAATTGACACATAATCGCGGAAATATAACTTCGGCTCTCCGGGAATAATTATTATATCTCCAGGTAAAAGAATTGGGACATCCATAGCTTTTATTGAAGGATTTTCGCTATTTACAAGTTCATCGTAATTTAATTTGTTTACAGAATTGGTTTGCTGAGTCGAGCCCCTGTATAATCTGATGTCATCCAGAAATGCATCAGGAGTCGGACCTCCCGCATAAGAAATTAAATCTAAAACTCTTGAATTTTCAGGAACATAATATTTGCCAGGATATCTTACATATCCCCAGATGTTGACCATTATATTCACATATCTCGGATCACTATAATCGAAAAAGCCCCCTTGGCTATTGTAACGACCTTCTGATGATGCACCGATTCGAATATCCTGAGAATATAATAATGTCGTTAAAAATAAAATATTAAAAAAAAGAATTCTTAGAAAGTTCATATTTCCCTTTAATTTTAATGAATCTTAATTTGTATAATTTTTCAATATGTAAGTAACCAAATAATAAACTAAAAAAAGTAAGATTACTGACTTTAACAAGCCAACAAAGCTTAACTTTATTCTTAAATTTCTTTTGACAATACCACGCCATCCACAACTCATACATCTGTAGATGTGAAAAATTTTGGTAAAGTTTAATATGCTTTCAAATAAATTTTTGGCTCGAGATCTTCTTAAACTACCAACTGAGTTACAATTTGGACAAGGTTTATACATAAAAAATTTAATCTAATTTTGAGATTCAAATATATAAATAATGTTTAATCTAATAAAAAATAATTTATATCTTCAATTACTTCTTCTACATTTATCACACTTCCAGTATAATTTTTTCTTATATATCCTTCTTGATCTATTAAAGTCAATCTGTCAGTATGAGTGATGTAGTAACTTAAATTTCCAGAACTATCATAGGATGAATCCGTTTTAACAGCTTTAATCCCAAATTTAAGCATTACTTCTCTTGTATCAGTTTCACTTCCTGAAAGATATATCCATTTTGCTAAATCATAACCTCTAACTTGTGCATAATCTTTAAGAACAGATGGTGTATCTCTCTCTGGATCGAAAGAAATCACTACAAATTTTACATTCTCTCTTACCTCGTCTCTAAGTTTTTCATAGACCAATTGCATATTATGTGTGGTCATAGGACAAATATCAGGACAATGAGTATAAATCATCGCAAACAAAGTTATTTTATCTTTAATTATTTCAGGGAAACTTACTTGAATACTATCCTGATTCAAGAATTTATTTTGAGTCCTTTTAATATCCTGTTTTAATGGAAAATGTTCATAACAAGAATGACTAGTAAGCCCCAAAATTCCTATTAGAAAAATCAAAAACTTTCTCATCTATTACAATTCAAAGTAAGAATTATTATTATATACTTAAAAATAAAGATAATTTTGAAAATAAAGTTATATGATTTATAATTTTTGAAAAGGCAGTTCTTATGGACTATCAAGAGTTTTCCGAAAATCAGAAGATAATATCTGATTGGATATTAAATTATTTTAAGAAAATTGAAGAAATTCCGGTTTTATCTGATGTTAAACCAGGTGAGATTAAAAAATTGTTAAATAAACAACCTCCTCAAAAAGGGAAAACTATTCCAGAATTATTATCGGAATTTGACAATTTTTTATTCAAAGGAATAACTCACTGGAATCATCCTGGATTTATGGCATATTTTAATTCGACTTCTTGTGAAGCAGGAATATTATCTGAATTTCTAATTTCTGCCCTTAACCTCAATGGTATGATTTGGAAGACTTCTCCTGTGGTAACTGAACTTGAAGAAAGTATGATGAATTGGTTTAAAGAAATGATTGGATTGGATGATCAATTTTGGGGAATTATTTATGACACGGCTTCGATCAGTACTTTCCATGCTTTAGCATCTGCAAGAGAACAACTAAACTTAGAAATCAGAGAAAAGGGAGTTTCTGGAAGAACTGATTTACCTAAATTATCAATTTTTTGTTCCGAAAACGCACATTCTTCTGTGGAAAAATCTGCAATTGCTCTTGGAATTGGACAGGAAAATGTTCGGAAAATAATTGCAAATGAGAATTTCGAAATGGACCTTAATGAACTTAGAGTTAAAATAGAAGATGATATCAAAAATGGAATAAAACCAATATGTGTTATTGCAACAGTAGGAACAACCTCGTTTGCAAGCATTGATCCAGTAAAAGAAATTGCTTCTCTCTGTAAACAATTTAATATTTGGCTTCATGTTGATGCTGCTTATGCGGGAGTTGCAGCGGTTCTTCCTGAAATGAAATGGATATCAGATGGTTGGGAAGATGCAGATTCAATAGTCATAAACCCACATAAATGGATGTTTACTCCGATGGATTGTAGCATCTTTCTAACAAAGAAGAAAAATATTCTCAAAAATGCCTTCTCTCTTATTCCTGAATACTTAAGAACTCAACAAGATGATGAGGTTGATAATCTGATGGATTATGGTCTTCAGCTTGGAAGAAGATTCAGAGCTTTGAAATTATGGTTTATCATAAGTAACCTTGGAGTATCTGGTATTCAGGAAAAAATCAGAAATCACATTACTTGGGCAAAGGAATTTGCTGACTGGATTACAAATCACAAATATCTGAAGCTTGTTGCTCCGGTTCATTTTTCAACAGTGTGTTTTCAGTTCATTACAGATTCAAATTCATCAATCGAAGAAATAAACTCTAATAATCAAAAACTTCTTGATTTGATAAATTCTTCAGGCAAAATTTTTATCTCTCACACGAAAGTCAAAAATCAAATTGTTCTAAGATTAACAATCGGAAGTTACTGGCAGGAAAAAAGACATATCGAAGTTGCTAAGAACGTAATTGAAAATTCAATTATCGGATTATTAAAAAAAGATTAGAGATATTCTGTAACCTTTGTTTTAGAATTTCATCTTACTTCAACAAAAAGAAAAAAGGACATTTTATGGCAGAGAAAAAAGCATACTTAAAGCAAGTAAGTGGAATCACATTTATTGGTAAAACTGATTCAAACCATTGGATTACATTGGATGGACCTGAAAATTTTGGAGGCAGTAATGCCGGAATTAGACCAAAGGAGCTTCTGTTACTCGCATTAGCAGGATGTACTGCAAGTGATGTGGTTACAATTCTGGAAAAGAAAAAAGTAAAGTTGAATAATTTTGAAATTAATATTACTGCTCAGATGCAGGAAGAACATCCACAAGTATATACGGAAATTAACCTTGAATATGTTTTCTATGGAAGTAACATTTCTCACGAGGCTGTTGAAAGAGCAATAGAGCTTTCACAAACTAAATACTGCAGTGTTACTGCTATGCTGCAAAAAGCAATTAACATCAAGCATTCTTATAAAATTATCGAATAAAATTAAAGAGACTTGCTTTAGTAGCAGGTCTCGATGATTAGAGAAATAAAATCTTTTCAAACTTTAATAGGAATGTTCATTCAACCTTTCTGATACAGTCCTATTGTGTTTCCATCTAAATCTGTAAAAAGGGCATAAAAACCCATTGCAGGAATTGTGGTTTTATTCCTCTTTACTGCTCCATTGTTTTCTTTTACTTTTTCTAAGATTGAGTTTATATCAGGAATATTAACGTGAAAAACCGGCGTATCTCCTGTATTTACATTTTCAACTAATCTCAATCCAACCATAATACCTTTATGATTATTAAAAAGCAGATATCCATTTCCAAATGGTTTAAAGTCCCAACCAAGAACTTTATTATAGAATTGTCTAGCTTTTTCTAAATCTGTTGTAGGAATTTCGATGTGTCCAATTAATGTTTCTGCCATTTTTAAACCTCATTATTTGATTAAAGTCATTCTGTTATTTTTGATAAAAGTTTTGCCTGTATTTGTTGTCGCATTTAACTGATAAATATATACTCCTGAAGATAAATTATAAGCATCAAAGAATTGATGATGCTCTCCTGCTGATTTCTGCTCTTCAACAATAGTAGTAATTTCTTTTCCTAAAATATCAAATACTTTTAGTTGAACAAATGCTTCTTCAGGAAGTTTATAGGAAATCACTGTTGTATTATTAAATGGATTTGGATAATTCTGTGATAGAACAAAATCGCTTGGCAACTCAATATCAGGATAAACTCCGACTGATGCATCAGCATTCACTACTTGTCCTGCTCCAACAGTTACTGTTCTTAAATAAGCACCACTTAGTGAACGAATTGTGTAAGTCCCCGGCTTAACATCACCTATCGCATAGTTTTCATTATAGGTTTCATCACTTCCAATGTAGGGATCATTAAAATTATAAGTTAGTGCATAACTAAAAGTTGTATAAGGTGGACGAGGTTTGGGATCTGGGAAAATATCCACTCTGGTACTATTTGCCGCACCGGGAACTCTGCCGTAAATAGCTCCCATTCCACTTATTGCACACCAAAGTTCCGGATTTTTTGTTCTTCTACTTGTTGATTGTGGATAGTCCAAACGAATTTCAAAATGAAGATGAGGACCAGTTGAACGACCAGTGTTCCCCGAAATTGCAATTGGTTGACCTGTGAGAATTAAGTCATTTACATTGACTAAAGGTTTTTGTAGATGCATATAATAGATATAAATCCAACGTCCCTGCCACTGACTTTTGATGGTAATATAATTACCTGCTCCATCCGGCTCATAACCACCTATTGTATCATTAGGATTGTAACCGACGAAATGAACCATCCCAGCCGATGCTGATTTAACTGTATCCCAACGCATTAAAATATCTATTCCTCGATGTGCATTTTGTGGATCTTGATATCGAGGTTCACCAAATAAATAACTGCCATTAGTTTCAACATTATCTTTTGCTGGCCGATTTAACCTGAAGGTTTGTGCTTGAATAGATGTTAAAATTATTAAAAGAAATATTATTGTTCTCATTTTCTAATTTTTATGAATCTCAAACTAAGATATAAATCAATCATCATAATTATCAAGAAAATTCTTACTTACTAAGATTTAACATAAGATTTGTGATTAAGCAAAAGGTGTCAGAATTGCGAATATCTGACACCATAAATTAAATTTTAGTTAAAATAAAAATTAAAAATTCAGACCGACTGAGAAATAATGCAGATTAGTTAGTCTTCCAAAATCCTGATAAGCATAATCAAGTTTAAGTTTCACTACGTCCATTAGTCTGTAATTCAATCCGAAACCAAGAGTCAATCCTTTTTCTGAATCAACTTCGAATAAAGAATTGTAGCCTGCTCGTATAAAAATTATCTCCTCCCAGGCATATTCGAAACCTGAATTAATAAATTCAGAATGATCATTTGGATGAACTGCATCAAAAGATAAAGTGAATCTATTAGATTCAGTTTTTAATATGTCAGAAGAGATTCCAAATCTAAAAATCAGTGGGAGATCAAATTTATCTAGTTCATAATTCACAGGAACGAAATCTTTTCCCCCGGCGCCTGAGTTAACAGTTCGAGTAATATCTCTTCCGCTGAGCTGCATTTTTGTTCCAAAGTTGGAAATGGAAGCTGCTATTCTTAATTCGTTCAAAACTTGAATTTTGTAAAGTGTTCCGACATCAATTGCAAATCCAGTCGCACTCATATGCCATATGGATTCATTGATGTATTTTGCATTAAAACCAATTGCGAAATTTTCTGTCAGAAACCTTGAATAATTTAATCCAATTACAAGTGCACCAGCATCAAAATATTCACCTGTTCCTTCAGGCTGACTTGTAGTTCTGACAAGCATTTCCCCCATTGAAAGCACTGAGACAAACGCTCCGATTGTTCCGAAGTCTGATAGATTTGTGGCAAATGCCGCATAATCATGTTTAATATCCAAAAACAAATCTGTATGATTAAAAAATGCTTCGTTTGATTTTATTTCTGCTGTACCTCCGGGATTCCAATAAGTAGATAGGATATCATTCGCTACAGATGTATAAGCTCCACCCATTCCGATAGCTCTCGGACCAACATTTAATTTCAGCACTTGTGCAGAAGTGGTTCCGGTTTTTAATGTCTGTGCGAAGATATTAGTGAACTGTAAAAGAATAATTATAACAATAAAAGATAAATATATTTTTTTCATTCTAATTCTCCTTCTGCACTTACTTAATTATTGCAAATTTTATAAGTTTCTCACCAATTCCGGGAGCGTCAATGTGAGCAAGATAGATTCCATAAGCAACACTAAAACCATCCCGATTCAATAAGTTCCAGAATTCTCTGCCATTATCAAATCCCGAATTGTGTTCAATAGTTTTAACCAATTCTCCTGAAAGAGTAAAAATTCTTATAGTACATTCGGGTGGAAGATTTTCGAAATAAATTCTTCTTTCACCTCGATTTTGACCTGGTAGTCTATTGCCGGGTTCAATTTCATTTGCTGCTACATAAGGATTCGGTACAACATAAATATTATCTAATCTGGATTTTGCAATATCATTATCAACTTTAGGAGCTCTTGTACTTAACTTAAACTTATCAGAAGGAGTAAAAGGTCTTTGAGTATAAAAGAAAAACTGATCACCTGATTTTGGATTAACAGTGTCTGTTGCTGTTCTCTGTGCAACAATAAATCCCCAAGTCAATGTATCTGTTGTTCCGCCTGTCGAACCCGGCTTATAAAAAATAATTTCATCTCCTCGAGACCAGGCTGTATCAACAATTTGATTCTCTTTTAATACTGTCAAAATTCTTTTGGGAACTCCGCTGGTGATATCTTCAACTTTATATTTCACAGCTATTCTTCTCAGTGGTTGACCAAGTCTGAAATACATTGCAGAGTCAATAAAATTATCAGAGAAAGTAATAACGTAATCCGCTGGCCAAAGTACTTTTCTGTTTGCAGCACCAATTGAAGAAATAGCAACAGAAACAGGAATTTTTAAGTCACTTCTACTCCATTTTGATTTCTTGTCATCATATTTTAGAGCGGGATAATCAGAAACAAATAACTTCACACCATTAAATACTGGATTAACATCTTCTCCATCCAAAGCTGTACTCTGATAAAGCATAAAATATTTATAGGATACATTGACTTGAGAGTTGTTTGGAATAGTAGAATTACTTGTTCTTCTGATGGTGCCTTTATCAAAGTTAATAATATAGTCTGTATTGATATTATAGATTTTGCCTGTCTTATCTTTTACTACAAGATTTTGATCTTTAATGATATTAGTATGAGTGAGCTTTGCAAATTTCTCATCATACAATGTTACATTCTCTGAAAAGATTTTTTCTCCTGTTACTGAATAATTCTTTCTTGTTATAAAAGTAGTATCATTCAACCTAAATTGATTAGAAAATTGAATGGTATAGTTTTCATCAATAGTTACCAGATCATTCAGAACGACTGGTCTCACCTCCCCATTTCCAACTCCAGATTCCTGTATTAAATCATTTTTACTAATTTCGGGATAAACATAACCTGATGCTCTTGGACCTGGAATAACCTGAACGGTATTAACATCAAAAGTCAGTTGGGAAGTTATCGGATCAACATTAATTTTTTTAGTTGTTTCAGTTGGCGGAATACCTAATGAATCACCGTGATCATAAGCTACAACTGCATAATAATAAGTTTGTCCATTGATCACATTATTCGAATCAACAAAATAATGTTTAAGTCCGACATCATCTCCGAGATAATAATGAATTCCTCTGCCTTGATAAGCAACAGGATGATAACCTTTCCAATTGTTTTGTAGGTCAAATTTAGCATCAAAACCTTTTAAGTCTTTTAAAGGCTCGTAAAGAAAGCTTGATGCACGCCCATCAGTAATTTTCTGAATGTCCGCAAAATCAGGGCGAGTGCTTCGATAAATTACATAGCCCTCAAAATCTTTTCCGGTAATTGGATCAACACTTTCTTCAGCTTTTGTATCCCAAACCAGAGTAACTTTTTTATCGCCAGGAATTGCAGTTACAGTTGGCAGGTCTGGCGGTCTGAAGAAGCGGTAATTTTTGTTATAAATATCCTGAACAGTTTCTGCGGTAACTAATAAATCTTGCAAGTTTTCGCCAAATAAAAATGCCATAGAAATTCGTTTGGTTTCACCTTTTTTCAAAGAAATTTTACCCGAACCAAAAATGAAAACGATATCTTCATTATTAGTTATCTCGCTAAAATTATCTGGCTCAAGTCTATTCCAAATATCAGCGTCATTACCAAGCAAAAGACTTGTAGCCCAAGATTCACTATTGAAGCTTGTCAATCCAATTTGGTCGGATTCATCAAGATCTGTGTAATCAAAATTGGGCTCCCCTGGTGATAATGGATCTGGTCTTCCATCTGCTAATCTTAAACCACGTGTTGGAATACCGTCACCTTCGCCAATATCGCCAGTATTTGGAATACCATCAACGCCAAGATCATCAGTCTCAGGATTCCAATCGCCGTCATTATCAATTCCATCATCTTGCCGCTCGTCAACCATTCCATCTCCGTCGTTGTCAATTCCATCATTCGGATTTCCGGGGCTTTCTAAGAATTTACAACCCAGATAACCAAGTCGAACTCCTCTATCGCCAGTCATATCAGGGTCCCAGAAATAAACCATACTCCTTGCATAAACAGGAATATTTTGAACACCTGGTCCATAAGGTCTAATAAAAAATCCATTATCATCCTTATTGTCCTTTCCACCGACATCCGGATCACCATAAATTCCGAATACAACCGAATCCAAATCTTTTTCGCTAATATTGGTTATTGTCCAAACGAAGAAAATGGCATTTGCCGCCAAAGAATTACTCCACTGAAAAGCTCTTCCATCTATTTGAACACCTAATCCTCTCCTTAAAGTATCATTTGGAAAAGGGAAATATCTGAATTCACGATTAAATCTATCATCCATTGCCCAATAAACTTCAAGGTCTGCATTATTTTCACCTTGTTTCAAATAACCTGGCCAAACATATTGTCCTAAAGTCGGATTATACCAATCTCTTGGCCAGCTATCTGGCTTACCATCTCTATCAGAATCAAAAGCGGGATTTGATGCCATAAATTCTTGATCAGGATCTGCATATCCTTTTAATGGTTCAAATGTCCACCATAAACCTGTAACTGGATCTCTATCCCTTAATCCTAATCTATCATAATCATATAACCCATCACTTACAATATAAACTGTATCCCCATTTTCAGATTTTACCTTTGCAGCAACAAGAGGAGTAAATTGGAAAATATATGCAGCATCTTTCCAAACCATTGCTAAAAGTTCTCTCAGATTAGCACCCGGATAGCCTGGTCCAATTCCACCATAATTCCAGATTTCACAAGTAATATTATTCCCATTCATAAGATATCTTTTTCTGTCCTCAAAAGCGGATTTTTTAGCGAGATTATAATTACCGCTGTACTTCAGTTTGTAAGTTGATCGTGGATTTGGATTTACCGGATAATTAGGATGATTGCTTCGGATATAATCAATAACCGCCTGATGCTCTCTCTGTCTCCTTTGTTCAACTGTTTCCTGAGGAAAGATAATCGTAGGAATGAAAAGCATCAGGAAAAAATAAAATATTCGATTTTTAAGTTTTGACATACTGTGCTCCATCTTCTTAAAATTCTAATGATAAACCGAGTCTAACTTCTCTCGGTGCTGAATAATAATTTGGTCGGACAAAATATTCATCTGCCGACTTCAAACCAGGAATTCTTTGTGATAGCCTGTTAGTTTCCTGTGCACCACCTTTTGTTGATTCGAGAGTATATGTTGCTCTTCCTGTATCATCATAAACAAATCTTTCATTGAGAGTGTCGAATAAGTTAAAGACTTTTACAAAGAGAGTTGCAACAACTACTTTAAAGTCGAAAGACTTTTCAAGAAGAAGATCAACGTTCATCGAAATTGGTTTTCTTTCACTATTATCTTTTAGATAAATATTCTGTTCCCATAAAATAGGTGTATATGGTAATCCAGTACTTATTGAACCAACGAGAGTAGCTACCCAATCTTTATAATTACCAAAAGTAATTGTTCCATTTAGAGTATGGTTCTGATCCCAATTAAGTGGAACAGGGATTTTTTCACTTTGTCTTCCAGACGATAAATCCAGAAAGAAAGCTGAAGAGCCAATTTCATTTCCTTCAGCAATCTGGAATGTATAATCTAAAGTAGCTCCGAACAAATCATCAGGTAATTTACGTTTGGTAAGCGAGAACGTTATTCCTCTGATATTAGCATAATCTTTATTTACATACTTAAAATAGCTTTCACTCGTACTAATCCTTATTTCCTGAAGTGCAAGTAAATCACGAACATCTTTGTAAAAACCCGTAATATTAAATGCTATCGTCTCTGACAATTGTTGTTGTAATCCCATCTCATAAGTAACTGTTTTTTCAGGATTCAAATTTGCATTCCCATACGTTGGTGTACTACCCGTTTTTTTAAAGTCAGGATTGGTGTATAAATATCTAAAAGGTGGTAATTGATAAAAATGTCCATAAGAAAAATGTATTATTCCCTGATCAGTTATTGGGAATGAAATACCCAATCTTGGACTGAAAATGCTTTTTGCCTTTGCTTCTTGTAAATTCGAAGTTGGTTTGAATATGTCAGGGGCATACTTAGCCTTTGGATTGAGATAGTCAAATCGAAGACCGACATTTAAAATCATATTAGTGTATTCCATTTTGTCCTGAATATATCCCGAAAATTGAACAGGTTTTCGGCTGTAAAGATCGTGGTACAATGAATTCAATGGCGGTATTGTAGGATTTCTGTAATTTGTCGTATCCCTGAGAACAGAGAAGTATTGATAATCCAAAATATCATATTTACCTTTCAATCCGAACTTAACTTCATGCTCATTGGAAACCTGACTTGTTATATCAAACTTAACTTCAGTAGAGTACGAACGTTGATAAAAATGTTCATTTAATGTTCCACCAGATAAAAACGTGTAAGGAGTAAGTTTGAAACTTTTATGTGAAGGCTGATATCTTGGGTCAGCCTTAAGATTTGATAAATCCATTCCGGGTTTGAAACTAACTTCATTTCCTGATAGATCTAAAAGCGGGAAAAGATATCTTTTGAAATCATAAATATTATATGCGCCCTTTAATGAATAAAAAGTATTGGTGCCGATTGTCTGTCTGATTTCTAAAGAATTGATAAGTCCCCATTCATATCTGTTGTAATTAGCATCAGGATTGTATTTCAATTCGTGATTATAAGTTTTGTAATTTGAATTGGAGAAAACAATATCATAATTGATCTTTAATGTTGTTAATGGTTTTAAGGTAAACTTACCTGTAAGATTTAAATCCTTGGTTGGATTCATTGTAACAAAAGAATTATCACCAGTTATAGATAACGTAATATCGCTTGGGTTATTGGGATTTCGGTAAACTGAATCGTAAATAGTGTGTTGTCTCTGTCCATAATAATATCCTTTATCATCATTATATCTGCCTGAGAAGAAGAAGGAGACAATGTTATTAGTTAAAGGAACAGGACCTCCAAGAGTACCTTCGATGACCTGATTATTTACTGGGCTGATTGAACCTATGTTCATAAAAATATTTTTGTGCGAACTTATATGGTCTCCGGTATAATATGTTAAAGAGCCAATGTATTTTGCCCCGCCTTCCTTGGTAATAGCATTAACAATACCGCTAAGTGCATTTCCATATTCAGCATTGAAAGTACCACTAACAACAGAAAGTTCCGCAATTGCATTAGTAGAGATTTGAACGGTACGTCCATAATCATAAGGATTAACTGACGAAACACCATTTACATTATAGGCAATTTCGGTAGATCTTCCTCCGCGTATATGAAGCTCTCCGCCAGCTCCTTTAGTAATTCCGGCTTGAAGTGCTAACAATTGATCTACGCTTTCTACTGGCAACGCTTCTATCTGAGTGTTATCAATAACTGTATGTGAAGAAGTTAAATCTTTTCTTACCATTGGTCGAGTGGCTTCAATAACAATTGTTTCTAATCCTATTGCTTCGCTGCTAAGTTGTACATCAATTCTTGTAGTAAAGTCACTTGAGACTTTTACATTTGTTATAATTTTTTTCTGATAGCCGACACCAGAAAAAATTAAAGTGTATGTCCCTGGTTCAACATTGTTGATAACATAATTTCCATCAATATTTGTTGCAGCTCCTAAACTGGTTCCTTCTATAATAACGTTGATTCCTATAAGTGCTTCTCCAGTTTCGGCATCAGAAACTTTTCCTGCTATTTTACCGGTAATTCCAGCATACAAATTATAATTTATAATTAGAGAAAGAATTAAGAATAGTAATAGGGAATATTTTTTATTTTTCATTTTTACCTCATTGGCAAATAGTTAATGCCCAAAGATTTATTCATTAATTCGTGAACGAAGAGTTAAATTAAAAAGAAAAGGGTTGTCAGAAGTTAAACCCAAAAAATAAATTCTTCCGACAACCCTTATTTACTATCATCTGAATAATTATTTAATCAGTTGCATCTTTTTAGTGAGTTCAAAATCACCTGCTTTTAGTTTATATAAATAAACCCCACTTGATAGTCCCGAAGCATCAAATTTAGACGAATATTTTCCTGCTTCCATAAATTGATTATCAACCACAACTGCAACTTCTCTTCCTAACATATCATAAACTCTCAAATCAACATTAGCAGCTTTTGTAATTCCGAAATTAATTACCGTTGTTGGGTTAAATGGATTTGGATAATTCTGCTCAAGATAAATACTTGCAGGGATAAAATCTTCAATTTTTTCAACTGACACTGGGGTGAACTGAACATCAAGAATAACAATGGGGACAAAAGTATCTGTTGGATTTGCTCTTGAATATCCCTGAGTATAAAGAACTTCGTGGGCTGGGTCTCCGTCAACATTTGCAACTACAATCACATCATAATCTCCACCAACAGGGATTATTGCAGAGTCAATGACACTTGCAACATAATTTGCAGCATTTGTTAAATCTCCGCCTTGATGTTCTAATCTAAATATCATTGCATTAGGTTCAGAAGTTCCACCTCTTGTTCCAAAAACCAAGTCCAATCTACCGTCGTTATCAATATCCCCGGCACCAGCACCATTCAAACGCAAAGCAGTAGCTGGATTCTGATCGAAAACATTAAAATCTGCAATTTGATAAGAAAGTAATGTATCAACATTATCTGCCTTAGTAATGTAAAAAGCTTTTGCACCGGCAAACCAAGTTCCAACAAAAACTGCAGCACTGTTATTATACTGAGTAACTACTGAACCTTTAAAGCTACCTAATTTATTAGCAACTGTATTTTGAGGTGGATTAACAACGTAACCTGTAGGTGCTGGATTATATTTTATCAAATATGTTTCACCGCTATTACCCCATAATCCGATATAAGGCGGAACAACGGTTAAATCCCATTTGTTACCTGTTCCAGCTAAAACGAAATCACCAACGCCAGAGAATTTTGTTGTCCAAACTTCTAATCCACTTCCATCATTAGGAATAGTGTTAACAGAAAGCACTCCAACATGATAGTTACCATTGGCAGCTCTTCTGTCTGCAAATATTATTTCCTGATTATTGTCATTATCAATATCAGCAATCACAAATCTAATTGGTCTTAATTCAAACATATTTTCTGTAACAATTGAAGTTTTTGCATTTGGTAAAAATCCACCGAATCCATCGCTAACACCCATATTGTTTGAACCATCACCAGGATATTCAAATACTACAATTCTTGGAGGATTGGGATTTAAAGTTGCATCTAAGTAATTCACTGGTCCCCAATAAATTTCTTTTCTTCCGTCTTTATCCAAATCACCCCACGCTAATGCAGGCCATGTATTTTGTCGAGGAATATCGGATACATAACCCCAAACAGAATCCCATCTTGCCTGAACAGGATTCCATTCAAATTTGTATAATCTTGGGACTAATTCATATGCACCATCAACAAAGTTACTATTGCATGCATAGATTTCAGGAAGCCCATCATTATCAAAATCAACACCTGCAATTACATTACCAAACCCACGCTCTAATTGTGAGGGATCACGAATTAACGCAGTTCTTTGCAGTAAAGTTTGAGCCAGCATTTGTGTTGAAATAATTATAGAAAGGAAACTAAGAATTGTAAATAGTTGTTTCATTACGACCTCCTATTTTAGTTTGTGATAATTTATTTATTAGTTCGAATTATCTACTCAAAATTTAATATTTAGAATTGTTTTTTTCAAGAATTATTTAATCGACAATAAGGTTTTTTCAAAACGACTTAAAATTCTTAACATTACTTTTCATTCAATTTTAATTCTATTGCTTTTCGGACAAAACCATCAGCCTTTTGAAGAAGCTTTTGTGCTTCTTGAAAATCAACATTGGCTTTAATCATAACTAAAGCGCTTTTTACGTGAAAGTTTGATTTAGTTAAAAATTCCTGAGCTACTTCATAAGAAACTCCTGTTATCAACATAACAATTCTTTTAGCTCGTTCAACTAATTTTTTATTAGTCATTTGCAAATCAATCATCATGTTCTCGTATGTTTTTCCCATTCTAACCATAGCAGTAGTAGTAATCATATTCAAGACAAGCTTTTGTGCTGTTCCGCTTTTCATTCGAGTAGATCCCATAATTACCTCCGGACCCACATAGGGACAAATGGCAACATCAACTTCTTTAATGTTAAAATCTTCTCTCGGATTGGTAGTTACAAAAAGAGTTTTTGCTCCAAGCTCTTTTGCTTTTTTAACTGCACCTATAACATAAGGAGTTCTTCGGCTCGCTGCAATTCCACACACAACATCTTTTTCATTAACATTTGCAGTAATTACATCATTAGCACCATTTTCTTCATAATCTTCAGCTCCTTCCTGAGCCCGAAACATCGCTTTCCGACCACCAGCTATGAAACCATCAATCATTCCGAAAGGCGTTCCGAAAGTTGGGGGACATTCTGAAGCATCTACTACACCAAGTCTTCCGCTTGTCCCTGCTCCGAAATAAAGTAATCGTCCACCATTCTTCAGTGCCTGAACAACAATCTCCACAGCTTGTTCAATGTATGGAATTTCTTTTTCTACAGCAAAAGGAATTGTCTTATCTTCTTCATTAATAATTTTGAGAATATCTAAAGTAGGAAGTTTATCAATATTAATTGATTTTGGATTTCTTTGCTCTGTAGTAAGCTTACTTATTTCATCAAATATTTTTTTTGAGTCGCTCATTATCACTTTAAGATTGAAATTACAGTTACAAATATAGTGTCAAATGAATTTAGACTTTTTTAATGATTATTCTTGCATAATTTTTATTTTTGAAGAAACGATTAAAATTTATTAACAACCTCAAAGACCTATTATGTTATCAAAAGTTGAACAATATTATTTAAATCTCTCCGGAAAAGAATTAATCTATAAACCCACAGAAAAAATACCTGTAATTCAGGTTTCAAATTTCCCTGAGTTGGGAAAATTCACAGCTTTAAGATTTATTGAATGGATGCAGGAAAACCCAGGTGGAGTGATTTCTCTTCCAACTGGTAAAACTCCCGAACATTTCATCAAATGGGTTTCTCATTTCTTAAAGAACTGGGATAAAGAATCTGTACAAAATGAACTAAAAAAAGTAGATATTGACCCCACGAAAAAACCAGATATATCAAGCTTTAGCTTTGTTCAAATAGATGAGTTCTATCCAATTGATACTAATCAACACAATAGTTTTTATTACTATATTCAAAAATTTTATTTCAGTAATTGGGGCTTAGATCCAAAGAAAGCTCTTTTTATGAACATCAATGAAATCCCAACTCCAAATAATCTTTCGCTTGATGAAATTTTCCCCGATCAAATTGTAGATTTAACCCTAAGGACAAGATATGCAAGCACAACTCAGGAAAGATTACAAAAACAAACTATAGAAATTGTTGATCAGTTTTGTACAAACTATGAAAATAAAATCAGAGAACTTGGTGGGATTGGTTTCTTTTTAGGTGGAATTGGACCTGATGGACATATCGGTTTTAATGTAATGGGTAGTGACCATTATTCAACAACAAGACTTATTGCAACAAACTATGAAACTCAAGCTGCTGCAGCATCCGATCTCGGTGGAATTGAGGTTGCAAAAAAGAGATTGGTTATTACTATCGGACTTGATACAATTACTTATAATCAAGATGCAACTGCAATCATAATTGCTGCTGGAGAAGCTAAAGCAAACATAGTTCGTGACTCAATTCAAAGTGAGAGAACTAATAAATACCCAGCTACTGTTCTTCAAAGATTAAAGAATGCAAGGTTCTATTTGACCGACGGAGCTGCTTTCAGACTTATCGAAAGACGATTTGTTGATGTTAAAAAGGAAGAACCTATTTCACAAAAATCAATAGAAAGAGCTGTGGTTAACCTTGTAATTGATGCAAAAAAATCTTTATTGGATTTGACTAAAGAGGATTACAATTCTAACAAATTAACGAAATATATTCTTCAAAAGACCGGAATGTCTCCAAAACAAATCGGTCAGGAAATTTTTGATTCAATAATTCAAAGAATCAATAAAGGTTTAGAGCACGTAACAAATCAGGTTATATTACATACGGGTCCGCATCACGATGATATTCCATTAGGTTACTTACCATATATAAATCATCTTGTGCGTGACCCGAGTAATCATCATCATTTTGTTACTATGACAAGCGGATTTACTGCTGTTACAAACTCTTACATGCTCGGACTTTTACAAGACTTGAAATCTTTTCTACAGTTGAATGATTTTAAAGAGAGATTTAAAGAAAGGTATTTTGATCCTGAGTTCAAAGATGGTAAAGACAGAGACTTACATTTATATCTGGATGGCTTAGCTGAGCATAGTCGAACTGTAAGAAAAGAAGCTGTATCTAGAAGATTATTGAGAAACTTAATTGAAATTTATGAAGAAGACAATATTAATTATCTTGAAGACAGAGTTGATGAGCTAATTAATTACTTCAAAACACAATATCCCGGCAAGAAAGATATTCCTCACGTTCAAAAGTTAAAAGGAATGATGAGAGAATTTGAAGAAGAGCTTGTGTGGGCTTTCTTTGGTTTTGGAACAGAATCAGTTACTCATATGCGACTTGGTTTTTATCAGGGAGATATCTTTACAGAAAATCCGGAAATGACAAGAGATGTTATCCCAATTCTTAATCTCTTAAAAAAAATTAAACCGACTATTGTAACTGTTGCGCTCGATCCTGAAGGAAGCGGACCAGATACACATTACAAAGTTTTACAAGCTACTTCTGAAGCATTAAAATTGTATGAAAAAGAAACCGGAATTTCAAATATAAAAGTCTGGGGTTACAGAAATGTTTGGTATCGTTTCCATCCGGCTGAAGCAAATGTTTTTATACCTGTCAGTTTGAATTCGATGGCAATTATGGAAAACACATTTCTAAATAGTTATGGTTCTCAGAAAGCCGCAAGTTTTCCGAGCTGGGAATATGATGGTCCATTTTCAAGACTCGCTCAGAAAATTCAGGTTGAACAATATCAAACAATAAAGAGATGTTTGGGTAAAGATTTCTTTTTAAAACATCCTCATCCGAGATTGCGTGCGGCTTATGGATTTGTATTCTTGAAAGAATTGACATTAGAGGAATTTTACTCTCATTCAATGGAATTAAGAAAATTAACTGAAAATTATTAGAGAATAGTTTAAGTGGGACAAAAGAAGATTACTTTTATCCCACTTTTTCTT
>OGCI01000541.1_pt1 | contig 41155 bp, 42 predicted proteins | sample 1570021 | NCBI WGS metagenome assembly OGCI01 (sample SAMN06264664, study PRJEB24512) | hot springs metagenome | isolation source: Hot spring water | place: South Africa: Tshipise | collected 2015-06-21
CTTTCCTCCTCAACCCAAAACCTACCTTCCTGTTGCGCTTCATCCCCTCTACCTCTATCCCACACTTTTTATTATAGAACCTATCAGGACTTGACAGAGGTTGCATCGTATGTAAGATCTTTTCAAAACGTTTCAACGTAATAATTTATGGTTACTATAAGTGATGTCGCTAAGTTAGCTGGGGTTTCTGTTGCCACGGCCTCGATGGCTTTAAATAATAAGAAAAGGGTAAGCCCTAAGACTCGTCAAAAGGTTTTATCTGCTGCAAAAACCTTAGGGTATATTCCTAATAACCTTGCTAAGAGCTTAACTACCAAAAGGACCGGAGTCATCGGAGTATTCATGGCAGAAATTGTCAATCCTTACCATTCAATGCTTATTCATTACATCCAAAAAGGACTTTACAGAAGGGGTTATAGGATGAATTTGGGCATTACGGGGGGAAGCACCAAGTTAGAGGAAGAGGTATTGAGGGATTTTATTGCTCAGAAAGTTGATGGAGTATTAATTCATACTACCGATATCATTGATTTTAAATTTTCTACCTTTTATGAGTTGATCAGGAGGAAAATTCCAACAGTATTAGTTGGAGAGAAAATCGAGGGTATTGAGTTTTCAGCGGTGGAAGTGAACCTAGAAAAAGGCAGTTATGAATTAACTCAGTATCTCATCAACCGTGGTTACAAGCGTTTTCTTTTTCTCACCGGACAAAAAAGCGCTATTACTTTTAAGAGAAGAATCGAGGCTTTTTATAAAGCTATGGCGCAAAATGGTTATCCAGTTTGGGAAAGTGACATAATTGAAACTCATCCTAACATAGAAGGAGGCTATAAATTCGCTCTCGAGTGCATGACGAGAAATCGAAACCTTTATGATGTTATTATGTGTGTCAACGACTATATGGCTTTTGGTGTATTGGAGGCACTTCAGGAACTAGGCATCAGGGTTCCAGACGAGATTGGTGTGGTGGGCTTTGATGATATACCATTTGCCTCGTTAGCTTTTATTCCTTTAACAACAGTTCGCATTCCTATCGAGGAATTAGCCCAAAAGAGTGTTGAGATGTTCTGTTCTCAACTTGACTTCGCTGGAACTGAGGTGGGAAACATTTATTATGAACTGGTCGATACAGAAATTGTGGTTCGCCAGTCCACAAGATAAGAAGGCTCTTTCCCTAAGAAAGAGCCATTGAGAGCTTTTTGGGAGGGGATGTTTCATGACTCATAGGGAGAGGATGTTAGCAGCGTTGAAGCATCAGCCGGTTGACCATGTGCCTCATGGTGAGCAAATGTTACACGACGTCCTCATCCAGAAAATCTTGGGGGTAAAAATGCCACGCGCTGAGGAAAACGCTCTCATTAGATGGATGACTGAAGCACTCACGGACTACCAGTTTGATTGCCACAAGCGGGCTCGAGAATTTTTGGGTTTTGATTTTGTGCTTGTGTTCCCGCGGGAAACTTGGATCAAGGTAGGGGAGTCTGAAGAGGGATATCCAATTTTTCGAGACATATGGGGGATGGAAGCAATTTCTACTCCCTTTACTTATAGCGTTTTGCAAAAACCCGTTGAGAGACCAGAAGATATGAAGACCTATGAATTCCCAAAGGCCGGTGTGTTCAAGTATGATAATCTGCATAGATGGGCTTATCATTCTGATTTTTTCGTCGTTGCTCAGGTAGAAACGGGTTTCTTTAAAATCAGTCAACTTATGGGTTATGAAAAATACATGTTCTGGTTATACGAGTATCGAAAGGAACTTCTTGATTTTACGGCTAGATTCTTTGAACATGTTTCTGAGTTAGCAGAGCGGGTGATTAAAGAAGGTGCTGATTGTGTCTGGCTATCCAACGATTTTGCCTATAATGCTGGTCCATTCATCGCTCCTAAGGATCTTTAGGAATTCGACTTCTCCTTCATGAAACGAGTGGTACGAAAAATTCATGAGTTAGGAAAACCGGTTGTTCTGCATAGTTGTGGGAATCAGAACTATACTCTGGACATGTTATTAGATTGCGAGCTTGATGGGCTCCATTCTTTACGGCCAACGGCTGGTAACGATATTTATTCGATGAAAGAGAAGGTTGGAAACCAGCTTTGTCTAATCGGTAACTTGGACATTAGCAGGTTACTCCCCTTCGGATCCCCATACGAAGTTGATCAGGCGGTGAAAAATTTAATAGAAAAAGTAGGTAAAAAGAGGGGTTTAGTTATTTCTACCTGCAATCTTCTTGATATGGATGTTCCAGTAGAGATGCTATTACCATGCACTTTGCAGTAGAAAAGTATAGTGCTATGTATCTGTAGTGACGGAAAGCCTCTCATTGTGGGAGAAGCGAAACAGAGCCTCTAGATGGCTTGTTTAAAAGGAGGTGATGCAAAGATAGCTCATGAGTGAGGATTGGTGGAGAGTGCTCATTGAGAATGTTTTTAGCAGCTTGTAAAAAGGGTGAATAGGTATGAAGAAGGAAAAGATAGGTATTTTGATAGTTTTTTGCATTTTATTACTTGTGGCCCCTGTTGCCTATGGGAAAACCCAGATTACTGTTTGGTGTCTTGCCTTTGATCCTCATGTAAATGGAAGTAACGCTGTGATCAAAGCATTCATGGAAAAAAATCCAGACGTTGAGGTGATCTTAGAACCACAACCCGGTCAGGCCGATTTAGTGGCAAAGATGAGGGCGGCGTTAGCTGCGGGGGAAGGTGCAGAGCTTTTCATTACTCCAGGGACAACAATTCTTGAGTGGGCGGTCCCAGGAAGCATTCAGCCATTGACCCCTGATGTTTTTCCATCGACCAATTGGGTTAAAGAAAATGGGTTAAAGAAAATGGGTTAAAGAAAACCTTCTTCCAGAATATTATCTTCAGTGTACCTTAGACGGACAAATTTGGGCAGTTGGTATTCCAGATCCCCCCGGAGACACAGGTATTATAGTGAACGTAGATCACTTAGAAGAGGCTGGTTTATCGGTTGAAAAAGCCTTTGCCGATGTCGATCAGTTAGTGGATTACGCCAGAAAGTTATCGAAATATGATAATAGGGGTGATTTAATTCGAGCTGGTCTTAGTTTTCAGGAAAGTAATGATCCAATGTATTTTATAAGTTATATCGCTGACCAGGGTGGAAAGTTTTGGGACAATGATAAGCAAGTCTTTACTTTTCAGACCCCCGAAGCAAAGGCAGCCCTGCAGTTTTTTTATGACCTCTTCTTTACACATAAAGTAGACAGTACTGGCATGCCTAACAGCTTGGATGCACTGGTACAGGGTTTGGCATCGATGGCTTTTATGTGGCCAGAATTCTTACCATTTGTGCAAATTGCCTATCCAGAAATGAACTTTCGATTCATTATGAAACCGGGATTTGTGAAAGGAAAGGAACCGCTTTTTAGCCACTCTGATACTTGGAACTTTGTCATGCCATCCTATGTAAAGGATGAGAAGAAAACTGCTACAGTTAAGTTTTTGAGATTCTTGGCTAGCGAAGAAGGTCAATTGTTGTTCCTCGAACAAAACCCTGGTCTACCGATTCCTAGGAATCTCCTCGATCACGAATTCTTCAAAACGGGTAGGGGTGCCTATCTAGAACCGGTTATTGCTGCTATGAGAGAAGGATTTTACCGATATTGAGGTCCTTTTCCAGAGCAAGACACCTTACTTTACAACATTTGGTGGCCAAACATCGATACCATGATTCATGGACAGATGACGGTTGAAGAAACATTGAAGCGTATGGGAGAGGATTCTAACAAACAGGTTGAAACGATGAAAGCAAAGTACCCGAATGTACCTGAAGTTATTATCTACTATGAAGGTTTACCTGAAGACCTGGCGGTCGAGTAGGATTTTTGGTGAGTCTTGGGGGGAAGGTTTTCCTTCCCCCAGGAGGCGTGTAATATGAAAAGAGAGCTCGCACATCGTTATTTTCCGTGGCTTGTTCTTTTACCGGCCTTATGTTGGTTTGTGCTCTTTGTTGCTTATCCATCTTTCTATTCGTTGACAAGTAGTTTTTTTCTATGGTTCGTTCAAAACCCGTTTGCAAGTAAGTTTGTCGGTTTTAAAAACTATGTCGAATTATTCCGTGATCCTCGGTTTATTACTGCAGTTAGGAATACCTTTGTCTACGCAGTTCTTAAAACGGGTTTAGTAGCTCTTCTAGGAGTTATACTTGCAAAGACAGTCTTTGCTTTAAAACACGGTAGTCGGTTCTACATGTTTTCTATTTTTCTACCTTCCCTATGTTCTGCGACAGCCGTTGGTTTGTTTTTTACTTACCTTTATCAGCCTCAATTTGGACTTTTTAATTTTCTTCTTACTCGTCTTGGATTCCCACGTCAGGGTTTTCTCAATAATCCCCAGCAGGCTATTTATTGTGTGATTTTTACTGATATCTGGCAATCCCTCGGGTTTGCAACCTTAGTTTTTCTGGCTGGATTGCATAATATTCCTGATGTTTTTTACGAGGCTGCACAAATTGATGGAGCGCCAGATTTCGTCATATTCTGGAAGGTAATATTCCCTTTAGCTCGGAGAGTATTCTTGTTCATTACGGTTGTCACTGCTGTCACGACTTTCCAAGCTTTTGACCTAGTTTTTGTTATGACTTCATCAGGAGGTGGAACGGGAGGCGCATCTGGTGGACCTGGGTATAGCAGTTATACCTTAGCACTTCAAGTTTATAATGATGGTATGATGCGTTCTCAAATTGGAACAGCCTCAGCGGTTGCACTCGTTCTATTTTTGATTGTTGGCTTTCTCACCGTGTTGCAGTTTAAGATTCTTAAACCGGAATGGGAGTACTGAGGTGATAATATGGTTCCCAAAAGTAGAGCTGAACGGAACACTCAAGTAAGATCTCACATAGTGTGTGGTATTATCGCTTTCATTATGGCGGTCCCCTTCGTATGGATGATTTTATCTTCTTTTAAGCCAAGCGCTGAGGTTGTTCGTATGCCTCCAACCTTTTTTCCCGAAAACTTTACTACAAAGACATAACTCTATTCCAAAGGCTTCCGTTTGGTCGATATTTTGTGAATAGTGTTATTGTCTCTGGAGGAATTACTCTGATCTCGATATTTTCTAGCTCTCTTCTAGGATATGTATTTGCAAAATTTCGTTTTCCTTTGAAGGAGACCTTCTTTTTACTTTTATTGAGCGGTTTTATGATACCATTTGCAACGCTGGTCATTCCCATGTATCTCTTTATTTCGAGTATTCGCCTTGTCAACACTTATCTTGGCTTGATTCTTCCCTTTTGTGTAAACCCCTTTGGCATGTTTCTCATGAGACAATTTATCTCTGATATTCCTGATGATTACTTAGAGGCTGCACGACTTGATGGTGCGTCTGAATTTTGGATTTATAGACGAGTCGTTCTGCCCCTTACAAAAGCCGCGTTGGGAGGAGTGGCGATCTACAATTTTTTAACTACCTGGAACCAGCTTTGGTGGCCACTCATGGTAACTTCCCAACCCAACATGAGAACTCTGCCGCTGGGGGTTGCTGCACTTGCTTTCCAACACGCAAAACGGTATGACCTTTTAGTTACCGGTGCTTCGGTGTCTGTTATTCCAGTTATTGTTCTTTTCGTCGCAGCGCAGAAACAAATTGTAAAGGGGCTTTCAATATCGAGTGGTCTTAAGATGTGATACTATTCTTGGGGAGAGTGATCTCATGGGAACGGATTACGATTGGCATTGATTATGAAGAGATAGTAAAAAGGGAAGCTCGTTGGAAAAAAGTTTTAGCGATGGAGATGCCAGATCGTGTACCAGTGTTGCATTACATTGGTGCGCGTTATTGGTTACCTTTGATAGGTTTTGGAACGAGATTTAAGGATTATCTTTGGGATCCCGGTTTTATGTTGGAGGCGCAAATCCTTGGTACAAAATGGATATTAGAAAACGTAAAGTCAGACTTTTGTAAGATTGTTTTTTATCCTGATTTTATGTGGGCTGAGGACGTAGAGCCATTTGGCGCCGAGATCATTTATCCTGATGATGACTCTCCTTGGGTGGCGCGACCAAATTTACTGCAAAGAAATGATGATTTAGCCCAATTGGAAGGCGTTGATTATGTTCATGGAGGACTCCATGGAAAGACGATTACCTTCTATCGTGAGATGAAAAAAAGAGCCGAGGATTACGAAATTCAGTTTTTGGACGGCAAGGTGATCCCTGTTACGGAGTGTGTTTGTATGGGTGGTGGTGGGATTATTGGTCCAACAGTGATTGCAGGGGACTTGAGAGGAGCGGACGCCTTGGCCTTGGATTTTTACGATCGGCCAGAGTGGGTAAAAGCGCTACTCTCGATTATTACAGATAAAGCAATTGGTTGGTTAGACGCGGCTCGAGCCGTAAACGATAAGCGTGCCTTTTGTAGTTACATAATTGAGGGGGCTACGTTCATTGGTGACGATGGTACTGCTCAGTTATCTCCAAAGCAATTTGAAGAATTTGCACTTCCTGTTCTCAAGAAACTAGCTTTACACCTCCATTCTCAAGGCCTCAAGGTTATCGCACATAATTGTGGACGGGTTGATCACCTTTTAAAATACTGGATTGAAGATATAGGTATTAATATATATTATGGTTTTAGTTATTTGACCAATAAGAGTCTGATGAGAGAAACGATGGGTGGTAAAATTGTGCTCATAGGGGGCATTGATACTGTAAAACTTCACGCTGGTAAACCTGAGGATGTTGAGGAGGATGTATTGCAAACCCTTCGTGTTCTGGGAGATTGTCCGGGCTATGTTGTCATGGATGGACACAACGTAGCGCCAGGAACTCCTGTAGAAAATTTAAATGCTATGATGAATGCCGTCGAGAAATTTTGTTAAGTTTATCAAGTCTTTTAGTTTTTTATCCTCTCTTATTTCGGTTTTTAGTAGGAGTTCTTTGTTATGGTGTTTTCAGGTCAAGTCCAGTTTGCATGTAGCTTACAAGTTTCCTTAAAAAGACTAAGAAGTCTTTCTTATTCTTTTCCATTCCTTGTGAGGAAATATCATTCCATGGTTGCCCTTCCGCTCAGGGGTCTACGCATGAGCGCATGGCTCAGGAGTCCACGCTTTTAAGGGGTTAGCGTAAACTTATCGTAGGAATTCCAAAAACAGTCTTTCAAAGTGAAAAGTCAAAAAGAGACCTCACCATCGAGTTTTGGTGGTATAAAATTACAAGCACCCTGTCGTGGAGTGAGGTCTCATGGAGATGGTGCACTGCCTCCTCAAGGTGCTCCAGGGGATTGGGGAAACAAGGAAGAATATTTTGACCCCTTGAGTCACCCAAGAACTTCCCTCTCGAATCGGTCTACCCTTGAGTATACCCATGGGGTGGATGGCTATGTCGAATACATGGAGAGGCAACGTACTGACTCCCTGCGAAAGAGGAAGCCTTGTAGAGAAATCAGGAACTCTCCTCCCGAGAGAAGGGTAATCCATCCTCCCGAAGAAGAGAGTATATGTCAAAATAGTGTTCCCAATTTACTCTCAGAAACACCGGAGACCCTCTTTGAACCAAGAGACGACCTTACTTGAGGGAAAATGACTCGATGGATTCACCTCCTCTTCTCGCAATATGGAAGATAAAAAGAGAGAGAAGAATAGGACCTTTCTATGTGGTCAATTCTTTCCGTTATTTGAGTAAAGAGCGATTCATGAGTCGTCGGGCTTGGATCTTGGGTCAACCCGCAAGGGTTGTCCATCTCCCCTCGCCTCTCTTTCTCCTTGTTTCCTTTTTCCTACTGAGGCTAAACGGAATAGAAGCGGTGGTAGGAAAGCTCCCTACCACTCGGGTTGGGTGAAGAATATTTCTTTGTGAACCCCCCTCGAGTGAGTTGGGGGAGGAGATCTCTCGTTAGTCAAGAGGGGGAAAGCCGGGAAGGGTAAGGAAAAAAGAGCAATGGCCTGGAGGGAACGGTCTTGGTATTCCTGGATGATTGAAAAGAGTGTACCGTTTTGCCCACTCTCACTCAGGTCAATTCAAGATCGACTCCCCTTTCACGGCAAAGGATTCTTTTTCACAATATTTCCCCTCAGGTACCCTCTCCACCACTACCAACTTGATCCTAAGAAACACCTCTGAAGGGTATTCTTTAGTCCCTCTCTGTACAAGACACACAGAGCCAGACGTTTTCCACCCTTCGTCTTTTAAGTTCTCAAAGAGATAGGTATCCATGGGTTCGGTACCAGGCTCTCCTTTCCCTCCTCAGACCCTGAAGGATAGCCTGGCTCTACTAATGAGGTATCTTTCCCGGAGAATAATCTTCTTGAGCACATCAACCCAGGTGAAAGTACTTTTCGCAAGGAGGAGGGAACCATTCGACTCGATCATGGAGGGCTTTAGTGATTGCTGAGACTTGAAGGCAGAGAGGGATTCAATTCCTAAGCTTTGAGCAAGAACATTCATTTTCCGAGTGGAAACGTCATTGATAGGGGCTTCTTGAACCACCTCAAGGAGGGCTTGTGCAGAGCCTTCCCTTTCGGTAATCAAAAAAGGAAGGGAGCCTCTTCTAAAGAATGGTGGTTTGGGTTGGGTCATGTTCTCCCTTGTGAGCTCCAACTCTATGTTCAGCTTCCAGTTTCATGAGTTCATTGGTTAGCCATTCGAGTATGGCATAGAGAGGATCAGGTTCATTCATTTTTGAGAAATGGTGTATGATGCTTATGAGCCATCGGATACTCCTCCTCGATGAAGTTTTTGTTTCGTGCAACCTTCATTTGGCGTCTCCGGTGGCTTTTTCAAGACACGAAATTGCAAACTTTAGTATGCTTTATCCTTGAGTTTACGGAGACCACAAGAACTTCCGAGAAGACTTATTCTCTCCTCCCTCAGGAGAAGAGAAATCTTCCATGAACTCTAGAAAAGGGCAGAAAAAAAACAAGGAGGAAGACCACCGAGAGCCGAGACGAGAGACACTCCAAGACTATAGGGGAGAATTTTCTCAAAAACCCATTTCCGCCAATACCCTCGGTATTCATCCTCTCCTCAAAGAGGGCTTACTAACCGTCACGCTCTAGGTTTCTTGCTTCTCCTTTACTCAAAATTCTTTCTTCAAGTTTTCGCCAACTTGGTAAAAGGTTTTTGGGAAAGCACATCTTGAGAGAGTTCTCACCTCAAAGAGAGGAAAAAGAGTCAGAGAGGAAGATTGGTGAGAGAGGGTTCGAGAGCGTTCAAAAACTCGGTCTTAGCCTCTTTCTTCTTCTCCCGCATTGCAAACTCAAAGAGAGAGGGGGGAGACTCATACAAAGGGAGAGATGGTTCTTAGGTTCTTTCAAAAGCGAGGTCTACCTTGAAGCCACAAGAGATGATCTTCAGTACTGGGTTGAGGAAGTGGACAATAAAAGAAGCCTCCTTTTGCTTTGGAGAGGAAAAAACCTGATAATACCTAAAAGAGGACTTTTTCCCATTGTCTCACATGTATTGAGCTATACAATCTATTGACAACGTGAGAAAGGTTTTCTAAAATAGTTTCTGAAACAGTTTTAGAAGTTATTTTCGAAAGGAATCCATGAGTAGAGTAAATATTTATGCCATCGCCAAAGAGGTCGGTGTTTCTCCGGCTACCGTCTCCAAAGCGCTCAATCATCCCGAACAGGTATCATCCAAGACCAGAACCAAGGTTCTCAAGGCGATCGAGGAATTGGGTTTCATACCGAGCATGTTGAGTAAACGTAATGATACGGTCGCCGTAGTATACCATTGGTGGGAGAATGTCTTTCTCAACTACTATTTCTCTCGTCTCATTAACGGTATTGTCGGGGAACTCGAGAAATTTCACCTCAACCTCCTCTTCGTGTCCCCCGAACGGTGTTCTTCTCCTCAGGCATGGCAAACGTTTCTCCATCAGCATCACGCGATTGGTGTACTCATTATTAATCCTCCTCAAGGGAACAAGCGTTTTGAGTCTCTCTTTGCCTTAGGAGGTCGGGTCGTTGCAGTCGGTTCTCGCGTCGAAGAGTATCCGGTACATTTTGTAGATTGTGAAAATACTCACTCTACTTTGACGGCTTTACAGTATCTCTTCGATTTAGGACATCGTGCTATTGGTTTCATCGGAGGGGATCTTTCCCAGCTCGATCACTGGGAGCGTTTCTCTGCTTACCTCGATTTTATGAAAACACGAGACCTTTATCGAGAGGAATACGTAGTCATTTCCGAAGATGTTTCCTCTTTCCTCTCGGGAAGAGGTGCATGGGAGGGAATCAAGCGATTACTCAGACTTCCTTTACCTCCTACGGCGGTGTTCATTGGGAGTGGCAATTGTCTTTTAGGTGTTTTGCGGGGCATTCATGAATGTGGTAAGAGGGTTCCGGAGGATGTATCGCTGATTTGTTTTGATGATTTAGAAGAAGTGGTTCCGGGAATCACTTCAATTCGCCAACCCATTGAGATCATAGGTCGTGTGGCTGCTGAAGTGCTTTTAAGCAAGTTTTTTAATCCTTCTCATGCTACGCAGCTCGAAAAACGCATTCTCTCTTGCCAACTGATCCTCCGCGAGTCGGTAAGGAGTCTCTTTTTCGAAAGGGGGTGAAGGTAAGAAGAGAAGATACAAGCGTTTCTGGAGTCTAATCGAATCTCAGAAGAATTTGAGGAGGGATGACGATGAAAAAAGCCTTGTGGGTAGCCCTTGTAACGATGGGTATTGTATGTTTCGGTGTTTGGGGATGGACCCAAGAAAAGATCGACCTTCAATTTTGGCATACTTATAGTCTTGCTGAGATCAAAGTTCTTACCGAACAGGTAGAACGGTACATGAAAGAGAACCCCCACGTACAGATTACCCTGACCAATATTCCTTTCGATCAGCGGGCAACTATGATTATCAACGCCATTAAAGGAGGAGCACCCCCGGACCTCTACCGAGGAGATATGCCTATGCAGTTTCAAATTGCCCGTTTAGGAGCAGCTTTGCCTCTTTTAGAGTACATCCAAAAGTACGATCCCGGCATGATTGACGATGTTCCTCAGAACATTTGGGATATGTGCATTTACCAGGGGAAAATCATTGCCATCCCGGAAGATTTTTTCGTTCCGGTTATCTACTACAATAAGAGTTTGTTTGAAAAAGCCGGCTTACAGGATTTTCCCACTACTTGGGAAGCATTGGGAGAGGCGGCAAAGAAGCTCCATAAGCCCCGGGAAGGTCAGTTTGGGATAGAGTGGATGAGTTGGGGAGATGGACCCTATTGGTCAACCGGTGCCCTATTCCTCTCTAACGGTGGTGGTTTCGTCAAAGACGGAGCAGTCATTTTCGATAGCGAGAATAATGTGAACACCTTTGAATTTTTGGTCGATCTTTTCCAATATACCCCACCTGGACTCTCTACCTTTGGGTATGATGATTGGGACAAGGCGTTTTACTTGGAAAAGGTAGCCATTCAGCTGGGCAACGGTTCTTGGAGCATTGGTAATTACGCCGAACTCGCTCCCAACTTAAACTACGGTATTGCTCCCTACAACTTGGTCGGCCCGATGGGTGACAAGCCCGTGGTACCCGGACACGGAGTATGTTTTTACATGGTCATGCAAGATACTCGCTACCCCGATGAAGCTGCGAAGGTCATCACTTGGTTGGTGAATAGAGAAAACCACTTAGAGTGGTGTCAAAAGTTATGGCATACCCCCGTACGAAAATCAACCTTTGAGAATCCCTTTTTCGAAGACCCTCGTTTTGACGCCTTCAAATTCGAACTCACTCGTGCTGGAACAGAGTTTGCTGGCGATCTTGCTACCGTTTTCAGTCCCATTATCGCGGATGTCTTTAGACGAGTGTTCTGGGATATCGTAGAAGGTGGAGCAGATATCGCTTCGACGGTAAAGAGCGGGGCTTCAGACATGGCAAAGGTACTCGCTGAGCTTGGGAAGTGAAAAATACCCCTCCCCAGAGGGGGAGGGGTAGGGAGGGAAATAAAGTGCTCCACTACAGAAAAAAGGTGCTCTTTCTCCTCTTTCCCCTTCTCTTTTTCCTGATCCTAACGTTTTTGTATCCCATTCTTTATCAGGTCAACCTGAGCTTCCGAGACTATACCCTCTATACCGTAAACCCCCAGTTTGTTGGTTTACGTAATTATGTGGCTGTACTTGGCGATCCCATTTTCTTTACCGCGCTCAAAAATGCGCTTATTTGGACTATCCTTTCGGTTGTGTTTCAAATTGTATTGGGATTTTTTACCGCCTTACTCCTCAACGCATCGTCGCGAAAAGGTTACAAGGTATTTCGTAATCTTTCCTTACTCCCCTTCGTTTTGCCTCCCGTAGCGATTGCGGTAACCTGGAAATGGTTATATAACCCTCTTTATGGGCTTTTGAATTATTTCGTCATTCTCTTGGGGGGAGAACCGATCAACTTCCTCAGTCGGCAGTTGGCGCTCTACTCGGTGACCGCGGTAAATGTGTGGAAGGCGTTTCCTTTTTATGCTCTCTTCATTTTAGCAGGACTCCAATCTATTCCTCAAGAGATAGGAGAAGCAGCGCGAATCGACGGTGCAGGGTCATGGGCCCTTTTACGGTATATCACGTTTCCACTCCTTCGCCCACTTTTATTGGTACTCGCGCTCTTTGCCACCGTATGGACCTTCAACTATTTCGATTTAGTGTATTCTCTGACCCAAGGTGGTCCTGGCCAGGCTACGGAGATTTTAGCTACTTTGGCCTACAAGAATGTTTTCGTTCGTCTCCGTTTCGATTATGCGGCTACGATAGGTATGTTCATGTTTTTCATTAATTTGGGCTTGGTTATGCTCATTCGTTCGGTTTCGGTGCGAGGTGAAACATGAGAGCCAAATCCTTATCCATTCTCTCTTACTATCTTCTCATTGGTTTACTCCTCTTTTTCATTCTCATCCCCATCTACTGGCTGATTATGCCCTCTTTTCTCCCCGCAAGCGAGATGTTTACTTTTCCTCCCCGTTTCTTCCCCAGAACCTTTACTCTCCAAAACTACTCTGATGTCCTTTTCACTTATCCTGCCACGGTAACCATAGAAATGCCCCGTTACCTGTGGAACTCGTTTTTGGTGTGTGGAGTGGTGAGTGTTATTGTGATGGTGGTGAGCACCTTTGCCGGATATGCCTTAGCGCGAATGATTTCGCCAATTAAAAAGTCTTTGCGGACTGTGGTGCTCTTCACCCAGATGATGCCTGCGGTGCTCTTTTTCATTCCTATTTACCTCTTGATGCGCCGTCTCGGCTTAGTGAATAACCTTCTTTCACTCATTTTCATCTATCCTGGAATGGTGGCACCATTCAGTACCCTCATTAGCGAAGCCTACCTTCTTGGCATTCCGGAGGAAATTGAAGAGAGTGCCATGCTTGATGGAGCGGGAGTGGGAACCATCCTTGGGCGGATCGTCCTTCCACTTTCTGCACCCATGCTCATCGCGGTCTTGGTTTACTCTTTCGTTTGGACATGGAATGATTTAGTCATTGCCTTGGTTTTATGTCATGCCAACGAAGTCCGGACTGCCAGCGTAGGGTTATTTAGTTTCATCGGTGCAGCCACAGTAGAATGGGGTGGCCTTCTCGCGGGAACAGTATTCTGCATTCTCCCTCCACTTATCCTCTTTACTTTCTTTCAACGATACATGATTCAGGGAATATTAGCAGGAGGCTTAAAAACTTAATTGGTAAGGGAGGTTGGTGAGTGTGCAAAGTGTTTCTCTCAATGGTCAGTGGTTGATCGAGGCGTTTGATTATGGGAAGGGGGAAGCACAACGAGTCTTTGCCTTAGACTATGTTCCACAAAACCCTATTGAAGCCTGGGTTCCTGGTGAAATACACCTCGATCTCCTTCGCGCAAAGAAAATAGAGGAACCCCTTTGGGGGAGGAATGCACTCGAGGTGCAATGGGTAGAGGAGAAGGAATGGTGGTATCGCAAGGAATTTACGGTTGATGTTTCTCTCCTCAACCAATATGCTGAACTCGTGTTTGAAGGAATTGACACCGACTGTGACGTGTACCTCAATGGAGAAAAAATCGCAACTCACCGTAACATGTTCATTCCCCTTATCGTGAATGTGACGGGAAAACTCAAAGAGAAGAATGTCCTCGTGGTACGTGTCGATTCTGGGGTACCGCGTATCAAAGAAAAACCTTTTGTTCCTTACCCTGTGGGAAGCCCTGAACAAGACTATCGCCGAGTGTGGGTACGAAAGGCACAGTTTACCTTTGCTTGGGATTGGGCTCCCCGTCTTGTCAATGTTGGTATTTGGCGGGGAGTGTATGTACGTTTTTTTGAACTCTGCGCGTTACGGGAAGTTTTTATCCGAGGGGATGTGGACTTTTCCAATAGAAAAGCCACGATTACAGTAAGTGGATATATAGAGAATTGGGCTTGTGACTTTGTCCACCAGCCTCTGGTTCGTCTACGATGCTTTGTCTATGAAAAGGAGGGAAAATTGGTCGGTTGCAATGAGCAAGTCTTGCGAGCGTATTCGGGTTGGTCCGCCTTTGAAAGCCGGATGGTTCTTGAGGAGCCACGTCTTTGGTGGCCCAACGGTATGGGAGAACCGCATTGTTACCGAATAGTCGTTCTCCTCACTGATCGGGAAGGAAAAGAGTACGACCGTTTTGAAAAGAATTGGGGTTTACGGCGTATCGATTTGCTCCAAGAGCCCCTTGCGGGAGGGGAAGGAGAATCCTTCACTCTCTGTATTAACGGTGAAAAGGTGTTTTGCAAAGGGGCGGATTGGGTACCAGCCGATTCGATTATCGCTCGGGTGGATCGTGAAAAATATCGCCAACTCATCGATGAAGCTAAGGAGGCAAATTTCAACATGTTTCGTATCTGGGGAGGAGGAATCTACGAAGATCCCTTTTTCTATGAATACTGCGCCGAGCAAGGAATCATGATTTGGCAAGATTTCATGTTTGCTTGCGCGTATTATCCTCATGATGAGAGCTTTTTGAAGGAAGTAGAAGAAGAGGTTACCACCATAGTGAAGTTGCTTCGCAACGAAACCGCTTTAGTTCTATGGTGTGGTAACAATGAACTTGAATGGCTCAATGAACGTAATAGAGAGGTCAGTGGACAGAGAGACCTACCCTTCACCGACTACCCTATTTACCATCGCATGATGCCCCAAATTCTCAGGATCATCGATCCTACTCGACCCTTCTGGTTTTCCAGTCCTTATGGGGGTGCCGACCCTAATTGTGAAGAGGAAGGGGATCGGCATGTGTGGGAGTTGAGTATTCTCGGGCCCACTGCTCAAGAGAGGGTCAACTACGAACAGTATGCTCGTGATCGAGGAAAGTTTGTCAGTGAATTCGGAATCCTTGCTCCTCCACCACTTGCTTCTTTGCAAGAGTTCCTCCCCAAAGAAGAGTGTTATGTCGATTCTCCTTCTTGGCAATTTCACAATAATGTTTTCGAACGAGGCAATATTCGGGAAATGCTCCGTGAATTTGTGGGCAATCCCGAACTCCTCTCTTTGGAAGAGTACCTCTATTACGCGCAACTTCTCCAAGGTGAAGCATTAAAATTTGCACTCGACCATTGGCGAAGGAGAAAGTTCAATACCTCTGGTGCTCTCTTTTGGATGTATAGTGACTGTTGGGGAGCAATCGGTTGGACGATTCTCGACTACTACCTCCGTCGTAAGGCCAGTTTCTACTTTGTACGCAGGGCTTTCCAGCCTCTCGACCTATCGTTGAAATCCGAAGAGGGATATACTACTATTTATCTCCTCAACGATACTTTGAAAGCCCACTCGGTATTGGTAGAGTACGGGTTGAGTTCTTTCGATGGAACACATTACAAAAGGGAAGAGCTCGCACTCGAGATGCCATCAAACAGTGTTCTCCCTATTATCGTTCTCAGGGAACCCCAAGAAGAACGGAAGAAAAGTTTCATATGGGCAAAACTTCACTCTATGGGGCGAGTTTTGGATTGGGAAAGGAGAGTTTTTTGCCGTTTTAAAGACCTCGGCCTTCCTGCTACGGAAGTGCACTACGAGTTCATAACCACCGGTGCTCATCAGGCATTGTTGCGCATAGTGGCACCACGTTTTGCTTGGGGGGTTGAAATTCTTACTCCCCCAGGAGTGTTCCCCTCCGATAACTTTTTCGACCTTTTCCCGCAAGAAGAGCGGGTAATAGAATTATACGGTACAAGGCCTTTTGACGAGAAAGATATAGTTCTACGGTGGTCCAATCGTTAAAGAGATTTTTGCGAGGGTGCGCCTCTTTGTGGTACCATTAGCCTGAGGTGAGAGCAATGCGGAGTCTCTTGGTGGTGGTGTCGGTGCACCAGGGGAATACTCTCAAGGTAGCAGAGCGAATGGCACAAGAGCTCGAGGCGCGCCTTGTGACTCCTGAAGAGATTGTTCCTGAAGATATTGCCGAGTATGACCTTTTGGGTATCGGTTCGGGAATTTTCTTTGGAAAATTCCATCGTCGCCTCCTCCAGTTTGTGGAGCGTTTGCCCCGCCAGGAAGGGAAGAAGGTTTTTGTTTTTTCGACAAGCGGCTTGGGCCAAAAGGCATACAATGAGTTTTTGGAAGCTTCTCTGAGAAAGCGGGGTTTTCAGGTGGTGGGAAGTTTTGCTTGTCGAGGGTATGATACCTTCAGTGTACTCAAGCTTTTCGGAGGAATCAACCGTGGAAGACCCAACGAAGAGGATTTACGCACTTGCGCACTCTTTGCGGCACAACTCAAAAAGGAGTGTAAGCAGTGAAACTCGAAGCACTTCGAAAAATGGTTTGGCAGGCTCACCTCGAACTCGAAAAGCAGGGTGTAGGGTTCTCCGCTTGGGGGAGCGTGAGCGGGATTGACCGCGACCGGGGTTTAGTGGTCACCAAACCCCAAGGTATTCCTCAGGGAGAACTACGCCCCGAAAGAATGGTGGTAGTAGACCTGGAAGGGAAGATCGTGGAAGGGGAGCTCAATCCTTCTTCGGATACACCGATCCATCTTGAGCTCTATCGTCACTTCTTAAGTGTTGGAGGTATTGCTCACACTCACTCTTCCTGGGCTTGTGTATGGGCCCAGGCAGGACAGGGCATCCCCTGTTATGGGGTGGCCCATGCCGATTGTTTTCGCGGGACCATTCCCTGTACCCCGATGTTCACCGAAGAGGAAGTGCGGGGAGACTATGAACAATCCACTGCCCAGGTGATCGTGGAATGTTTCCGTTTTCTCGATTATCGGGAGATTCCCGGGGTACTTGTGGCTGGTCACGGTCCTTTTACCTGGGGAGAAAACCCTCAAGAAGCGGTGTACCATAGCGTGATCCTGGAAGAAGTGGCAAAAACCACCTTTTTCACCCTCCTCTTCCATCCCGAAAGGCCTCCCCTTCCCCATTTTCTCCTCGACCGCCATTTCTTCGGTACGCATGTCCCACGTTCTTACAGGCAAAAGGAGGACTCTTTTCTTCCCTACCTTACCGTAATTACCGTGGCCAACCGAGTGGAAGCAGAGTTGTTACGAGGACATCTGGAAGCGCAAGGAATCCAGGTAGTATTGAAACCCTCCACCTTTCCTTACGGTGGAGAGGCGTATTTTGGCGACACCGGTCCCTTTGAGGTTCAGGTGCGAGAAGACCAGGTACCCGAAGCACGACGGGTGATCGACGATTTAGGAATCCAATAGGTTTTTTAGTTTTTTCGAACACCTCTCAACTTTTTACTCCCTTCTTGAGGGAAACCACTTTCTCGTTCTCACTGAGTATGCTACAATGAAAATGTCGTTAACGTTAACGGAACGGGGGACCGTGGTGAAGGGACATCGTCCTACCCTTAAAGATATTGCCCGTCTTTCCGGTTTTTCTGTGGGTACGGTGGATAGAGCTCTCCATGGGAGGAGAGAAATTAATCCCCAAACACGGCAAAGAGTTTTAGAAGTCGCTCAAGCCTTGGGGTACCAAACGAATTGTGTAGCGAGTGTCCTCAGTCGAAAGAAACCTCTCGTTTTTGCCGCTATTTTCCCTCGAGAATTACACTATTTCTACGATGATCTTCGGCGCGGTTTTCAAGAAGCCATGTATAGATTAGCTCCTTTCAAAGTTGTGCCCCTCTCAAAAGAAGTGAAGGGCTTGGGGCAAGGGGAGGAAGAAGTTTTAGAAACGCTCTTCCGAGAAGAAGTGAGCGGGGTTGTTTTCGCTCCCGGCCATCGGAGCAGGTTGAATCAGTTCATCGACCGTTTTGCCGAAAAGAATGTCCCGGTGATTACCGTTTCTACCGATGCTCCGGAGAGTAAGCGTCTCACCGCGGTATACGTCGATCCCTATAAGAATGGGGAATTAGCCGGTGAACTCATGGGTCATTTTCTCGCCCTCGGGAGTCGGGTAGCAGTGATGGTTGGCTCTTTGGAGATAGAGGACCATTTCCAAAAGGTTCGGGGGTTTCAGAGAGGTATTCTCGCTGCCTGCAAGGACATCGAAATCGTTGGAGTATGGGAGAACGAGGAAAATGAAGAGTTAGCTCGCCACAACTTTGTCAGGATCATACAACGGTATCCCGATCTCGGTGGCATATACATTGCCACCGCCAATTCGATCGCCGTTTGTCGGGCGATAGAGGAAATGGGTCGGGAAAAGACCCTGCGAGTCATTACTACCGACCTATTTCAGGAGATAATTGCCTACATCGAGAAGGGGGTGATCCAGGCAACCATTTTTCAAAACCCGTATCGACAAGGTTTTGAAGCCACGATGTTGCTGTTCCGGTTCTTAATGGAAGGGATTGTACCACCGCCTTGCTACTATTTGGAGCCGATTGTGGTCATGAAGAGCAATATGGGATTCTATTTTTCGTAGAGGGGGGAAACCAATGAAAAAGATTATAGTGGGTATTTTTTTGGTGGGCGTGGTTCTTGGACTTGCCCAGCTTGGCTATGCAGTGCAGTTAACGGTATGGTCTTCGCCCGATAACGCAGATGCCATCCATGAATTAGCGCAGAACTTTATGAACCAGTATCCGGAGGTGAGTATTGAGGTTACTCCGCTCTCGTGGGAAGCACTCTATCCCCGTATCTTACAAGACCTTACTGCAGGAGTGGGTTCTTTCGATGTGACTACCTGGGATTTAATGACCGCCGGTGCCATTGCTCCCGGGATGCTTGATTTAGAAGTTTTCGCCCAAGAACACCCGGATTTGGTGGATCCCCATTTTGACGATGCCGATTTCATTCCCACCGCACGATACGTGTACGGTTATTGGGGAGAAAAGCGAATTGGCTATCCTTTCTATGGTGCGGCGATGTTCTTCTACCGCAAGGACCTCTTTGCCGATCCCAATCTCCAGGCTCAATTCAAAGCCAAATACGGTCGAGACCTCGCGGTGCCCAAAAACTGGCAGGAGGCAAAAGAAGTAGCCGCCTTCTTCACCAAAAAGTTCAATCCTGCTTCTCCTACCGAGTACGGCATTGCCCTCATGCTTCCTCGCACTCACACCCTTTTCTATATGTTTTTGAACTTTTTTTGTTTTTGAACTTTTTTGGACCGTACCGTCGGAGCCCTGAGAGCATAGCGAAATTCGGTGAGGTAAACCTTGACTGGGGGGATTACTTCACCGCGCAGGGCAAGCCGGCTTTCAACTCCGAAGAGGGTGTACAGGCAGTGCAAGATATGCTCGATCTCATGCAGTATGCTCCTGATCCCTTGGGTTCTGATTACGGTGAAACTTTGGAGGCATTCTCCAAAGGCATGGTGGCCATGGTTCCCCAGTGGACGGCGTGTTTAGCCAGTTGGAAAGAATCACCCCAACTCCAACCCTTTGAGGAAAAAGTAGGCGTCGCCCTCATGCCGGGTGGAGTTCCGGTGAGCGGTGGATGGGGATTAGGAATTAACGCTTCTTCTAAGAACAAAGAGTGGGCGTTCCGTTTCATTCAATACGCTACGAGTAAAGAGGGAGATACCATCCAGTGGCTCAAGTACCGCATTGGTCCTACCCGTCAATCGGTGGTCGTCGATCCCCAAGTGGTAACAGACTCACCGTGGCTCCAGGAAGTTTACGTTGCTTCGTTGAATGGTGCTTCACATCGTCCCCGGATTCCGGAGGAACCGAAGTTGGAAGATGTTTTCGTTGGTGTACTTTCCGAAATACTCCTTGGTCAACAGCCGAATACCGTTGAAACCCTCAACGCCGTGGCAGAAGAGTGGGAAAGGGCTTTGCGAAAGTAACTGAAAAAGAGGGGAGGACCTCCTCCCCTCTTCGAGGAGTGTGACCATGAAGGCAAGAACTTCACGGAAGAAAATAACCGGTTTTCTCATGATTCTCCCTTTACTCATAGTTTTCATAGGGCTCACCCTCTACCCTTTTGGGTATATGATCTTCATGTCTTTTTTCCGTTATTCCTTAGCGTCCTGGGAAAAACCGGAGTTTGTAGGTATAGACAATTATCGTGAGGTGTTCCGTGACCGAACTGCCCGTTCCAGTGTCGATTTTACCCTTCTCCTCTTAGTGACCGCGGTTCCCTTGGAGATACTCCTTGGAATCGGAATTGCCTTTCTATTCCGTGATTCCTTGGGAGAGAAAGTCTTTCGGAGTGTTCTCCTCATTCCCATGATGGTTCCCGCAGTGGTAGCGGGAATTGCCTGGAAGATGCTCTACAATTTCGAGTTTGGTCCTATCAATTACTTTCTTACCCTCCTGGGAGGGGAAAAAATTTCCTGGTTGGGGACGCAATTCTTCTCTCGCTTGGGAGTTATTTTGATCGACGTATGGCAGTGGACCCCGTTCGTTTTTCTGGTCATCTATGCGGGATTGCAATCTATCCCTCGTGATGTCGTGGAAGCGAGCTTAGTTGATGGTGCTCGTGGTTTCACCGCCTTGCGTTACGTGGAACTCCCGCTCTTGCGGCCACTCATTTGGGTAGTACTCATCATTCGGGTCATCGATGCTTTGAAACTGTTCGATATCGTCTATATGGTAACCTTTGGTGGTCCAGGATCGGCCACCCATTCTTACAGTTTTTACATCTATAAGGTGGGTGTTTCTTTTGGTTGGGATATCGGGTATGCTTCCGCGCTGAGTATCCTCCTCTTAATCGCGATTACCATTTTGACCAATCTTCTCTTCAGATTTTTACGTTTCCGGGAAACTTTGGAATTATAATTAGTGAGGAGTGGACTATGAACTGGGTGTGGAGAAGTATCAAAGGAATTTTGATTACTGCGGTACTCTTTTTCTTCCTCTTTCCGGTGTATTGGTTGGTGACTACTGCCTTTAAGAAAAGTGAGGCATGGTTCAGTTGGCCTCCTTCATTGGTTGTTTTTCAGCCTACCTGGGAAAATTTTCTCGGGTCAGAGGGGGAATTTTTCGGGAGTACTACCACTGCCATTGCTACCATAACCCCTTACCTCCGTAACAGTATCGCGGTGGCCCTATGTGTGGCACTTTTTTCCACCGTTATCGCCGCTTGTGCCTCCTATGCGATTTCGCGCTTTCGTGTGGGGGGCATGGGTTTTGTTTCCTGGATTATTTCCATCCGTATGCTCCCGCCCATTGCCTCGGCGCTTCCGCTCTACGTGGTCTTTAGTCGGTTGCGTCTTGTCAATACCTGGTGGGCGCTCATTGCGGCACACCTTGTTTTTACCATCCCCTTCAGCGTGTGGATTTTACTCACCTTTTTCAACGAAATTCCTCGTGAACTCGATGAAGCGGCGTATGTCGATGGAGCCAACACCTGGCAAACTTTTCGCAGGGTGGTTCTCCCCTTGAGTGTTCCGGGATTAGCGGCTGTGGCCACTTTGGCTTTTATCCAGAGTTGGGGAGAATTTTTGATGGCTTTGGTACTCACCACCGGCAAAGAAGCGCAAACTCTTCCCATTTACCTGGGACGTTTCATAACCGGTTGGCGTATTGCCTGGGGACCTTTAGCCGCGGCGGGTCTTGTGACCATGATTCCGGTCATCCTCTTTTCGCTCCTCATGCAACGGTACCTCTTGCGGGGCTTAACCTTTGGTGCGGTGAAGGGATAAAGGGAGGTTGCGGAGAGTATGCTCGAAGAGATAAAAATTACTACCACCCAAAAGGAACAAGTCATCGATATTACCCCTGAGGTGGAGAGAGTGGTAGAAGCCACGGATGCGCTTCAAGCGGGTGTCTTTGTGTACGTGCCCCATTCCGATGCCGCGGTGAATATCCAGGAGTTTTCGACCTCTTCTCCACCTCCGTTAAACCGTTTATTGCACAAAGTCCTTCAAGACGAGGAGTTTCATGAACCCAGAACCGGAGCAGCGTTTGTCGCTCCTACCGAAGTATTGATCGCCGCCCAAGGAAAACTCCTCCTCGGAGAGGGACAGCGGATTTGCTTCTATGAATTCAACGGACCAAAAGAGCGCTCGGTGTATGTGCTCGTGATTCCGGCAAAGTAGCATTTTCGAAAGTTGCATGACGAACGGTGTTTTTGTCAATTGGGAGAGAGTTTTTGCTTTATTTTCTCCTTCTCGTTTGGTATCTTGTTGACTGAAAAAGATGGAGATCTTGAAGGAGTAAGGGTTGGGAGGGAAAAATATGCGTATCGGTTGCTTGGGTGAGCTTCTCGTCGAAATCATGCGGGATAGAATTGATGAACCCTTAGGTGTTCCGGGAACCTTTGTAGGACCTTTTCCCAGCGGTGCTCCGGCGATCTTCGCCGATTGTTTAGCCCGTTTGGGAGAAGAGGTCTTTTTCGTGGGAGCGGTAGGGGAGGACGACTTTGGTACCCTCATTGTCGAGCGTTTGCGAGAAGACGGAGTGGATGTTTCGGGCATTAAGCGTTTGCCGGATTTTACCACCGGAGTGGCCTTTGTCACCTATTTCCGTGACGGGAGTCGGAAATTTATCTACCATATTTCCCGTGCTGCCTCAGGACAAATCTTCCCCGAAGACGTACAGGAGGAAGTTTTCACCCATCTCGATTTCCTCCATGTCATGGGTTCGAGCATGCTCATCAATGAGCAGTGCCGAGCTGCGCACCTTCGCGCCTTGGAGTACGTGAAAAAAGGCGGTGGGAAAGTGAGTTTCGATCCCAATTTCCGCCCTGAGCTCTTAGGAAAAGAGAGAGCACGGGAGCTTTTCCAACCTATTGTACGTGAAAGTACGGTTATTTTTCCTACCCAAGAGGAGTTGCGGGTCCTCTCCGATGAGGAGGATATCGACCGGGCGTGTGCGAAAGTTCTCGCGCAAGGTCCGGAAATCATCGCCCTCAAGCAGGGGAAGGAAGGTTCCACCATCTATACCCGGCAGGGGAAATGGGCGATTCCCGCCTTTCCCGTGGAAGAAGTCGACCCCACCGGTGCGGGGGATTGTTATTGCGCGGGGTTTTTGGCTGGTCTTGCCCAAGGGTTGCCCCTACCGGAAGTGGGAAAATTGGCCAATGCAGTGGGTGCTTTGGCGGTGACCAAGAAAGGTCCTATGGAGGGAGCTCCTCGGTTGAAAGAGGTGCAGGAATTTATGGGGCGCTTAGGAAGGAGAGAGTGACTTTGTTCAGGAGAGAGAGAGTTGACCAGAGTATACTCCGTGAAGAAGCCTGCAGGAGGAATATCGCGGTATGTGATTTTTTGCTCCACATGATGAAAGTCTTGAAGAAGGAAGACGGTGTTCCCCGCACCCTCTTTGCAGTGTGCCCGAATTCAGAAACGGTCATCAAAGCAGCACTGCGGAGTGCGAAGAGGAACAACGCCCCCATTAAATTTGCCGCTACCTTGAACCAGGTGGACATCGACCGGGGATACACCGGTTTTACCCCGCAAGAATTCGTGGAATTTGTAAAGAGTGAAGCCGAAGCTATTCAATATCAGGGACTCATCATTATCGCCGTCGATCACGGGGGACCCTGGGTCAAAGATATCCAGAGTTTTGAACACTGGCCGCTTGAACGGTGTATGGAATGGACCAAACGCTCTTTCGAGGCTGCGATACAGGCAGGGTATGATCTCCTCCACGTTGATCCCACCGTGGACCGCACCCTCCCCCCGGGGGCGGTGATTCCCATTGAGTGGGTGATTGAACGGACGGTGGAACTCATCCGACATGCAGAAGAGTATAGGAGAGCGCAAGGATTTCCTCCCATTGCCTACGAAGTCGGTACCGAGGAAGTCCATGGAGGACTCGCCAATCTCGAGGTTTTTGAGCGATTTTTGGAAGGGCTCAAAGAAGGATTGAAGCGGGTCGGTCTTGCGTCGGTGTGGCCCATCTTTGTGGTGGGGAAAGTAGGGACCGATCTCCACACTACTCTCTTCGATCCCCAAGTGGCGCGGGAATTGGCCGAGAGAGCCGGGCGGTACGGATCGTACCTGAAAGGACACTACACCGATTATGTGGAAAACCCAGAGGCTTACCCCCTTTCGGGCATGGGAGCAGCTAATGTGGGCCCAGAGTTTACCGAAGAGGAATACCATGCCTTGGCGGAACTCGTGGGCCTCGAGGAGCAACTGTGGCAAGAAAGGCAAATCGTTCGTCGCTCTCATCTCCTCAGGGTTCTTGAAGAAGAAGTGGATAGGAGTGGACGATGGAAGAAGTGGCTACAGGAAGGAGAGGAAGGAAAAGCGCTTCAAGAGCTTTCCCCGGAACGGAGAGCGTGGCTAGTGAAAACGGGATGCCGGTATATTTGGGCCCATCTGCGTGTTTTGGCCTCGCGCGGTCTCCTCTACCGGAACCTCGCCCAAAACGGATACGAGCCTGAAGAGATGGTACTCCTGCGGATTGAACGAGCTATGGATAAGTATTTTCGGGCCTTTCACCTCCTCGACTTAGAGGAGAAGCTCACTCGGTTACTCAAAGGATGAAAAGGAGTGAGTTTCTATGGGAGAAGGGACCCATTTTTGGGAGAAACTGAGTACGCAAAAGGTTTGTTTAGGTACTTAGGTTACTTTTACCGATCCTACGGTAACCGAGATCCTCTGTGGGGCAGGATATGATTTTTGGTGCTCCATATGGAACACGCGCCGTTACATTGAGAAACCGTGCAATTTCACCTTTTGGCATTGCCACCGGGAGCTATGGGTGTTGTGCGTGTGCCGTGGAATAATCAGGTTGTTTTGAAGCAGGTTCTTGACCTCGGTGCGGAAGCGGTGATGGTTCCCATGGTGAATACGAGAGAAGAAGCGGAGAGAGCGGTAGCTTCCTCTCTTTATCCTTCCTTGGGCGTGCGAGGATTTGGCCCGCGGCGGGCTTCGCAATATGATCGTTGAGGAGAAAGTTGTTTGACCAAAGCTCGGGATGAAACCTTTTTTATGGTCCAAATTGAGCACATCGGGGCAGTGAAAGTATTCGTGAGATTCTTGCCGCCGAGGGAATAGGGATGGTTTTTATCGGTCCGTGAGATTGAGAGCTTCCTTGGGTGTATTGGGGAACACTACCCGCCCCGGGTGTGTGACTGTATCGAGGCGGTGATTGGGGAGGCGCAATTACAGAAGATTCCCGTAGGTATTGTTGCTTCGTACTCTGAAAAAGAAATAGAACAATGGATCCAATATGGCGTAAGTTGTGTGAGATTATGGCTTCTTATCGCGGAATGGAGATATGACCGTACAGGAAATAAGAGCGAAACTCGGAAGAGAAGCATAGCCCTAAAAGGTAGATACGTGCTTGTTTTTCCCAGATACTCATGTTACCATGGGTGTAGTGGATGGCTTGAGGTGGTGTGAAGAGGGAAGACCGGTGAAAATCCGGCACGGTCCCGCCACTGTGACTGGGGAGCGAGTTGCCGTAACCACTGACTCGCGAGAGTTGGGAAGGGGTAACAAGCGGTGATCCAGAAGTCAGGAGACCTGCCTCAAGCGGATCCCGCCCTCTTCGTGGAAAGAGGAGGTGGGAAAGATGTGTTGGATTGTTCCTCAGCGTGGGTAGCCCTCCCTCTCCCTCCTCCTCTTGCGATGTGGAAAAGAAAGGAGGAATGACAATGCGAAGAGTGCTTTGGGGAGCTCTCGGATTGGTATGGTGTATTCTCGTTACCTTTGCGGGATTTACGCAAGAGATTGTACTTCAAGATGACTGGGGGAGAGAGGTCAAGCTCTCTGCGCCGCTCCGGCGCATTATCTCCCTTTCTCCTTCGAATACGGAGATAGTTTTTGCTTTGGGAATGGAGGAATTTTTGGTTGGCGTAACGAGCTACTGCAACTATCCACCGCAGACGCAAAAGATAGAGAAAGTGGGCAATGTCACCGAGGTGGATGTGGAAAGAGTAGTGGCGCTCAATCCGGAAGTGGTTTTAGCCGGTTCTCTGACTCCTCCTGAGGTGGTGGAGCGCTTAGAAAAGCTTGGTATCCCGGTTTTTGTTCTCGATCCCCATAATATCGAGGAAGTGCTTGAAGATATTGACAAAGTGGCCATTATTGGGGGAGTAGAAAAGAGAGGACAAGAGATGGTGCAAGCCATGCGGGCAAAAATCCAAGCGATCACCGACCGGATTTCTTCCCTCTCCGAAGAGGAAAAACCGCGGGTCTTGCACGTTCTCTGGCATGATCCCATTTGGACGGCGGGGAAAGGAACCTTTATCGATGAATTCATTGTCAAAGCGGGTGGAGTGAACGCGGTTTCCGATCTCACTGGTTATGTGATCTTGGATTTAGAGGAGGTGTTCCGGCGTAATCCGGAGATCATCACAGTGGTTACCTCCCATGGCGCGGAGAAGGTCTCATACGAGTTTTTCCTCACCGATGAACGCCTTAAAGTGCTTCGGGCGGTAGAGGCGGGGAAGGTGTTCATGGTGGATAGCGATCTCGTTTCGCGACCCGGTCCACGGGTGGTGGAGGCGTTGTCTCTTTTTGCCCAAATCGTGCATCCGGAGATTTTCGATGTATATGTCCCACCGCAGGAAGAATAGGCAATTCCTCCGTCTTCTTGGTCTCGTGGTGGGAGGCTTATTGGGGAGCATCGTGTTTGCCCAAGGGGTTGGTGGTGGGGGATACTCTTGGCATGACTCTTTTGCTCTCTTTTCTCCTTCTACCCTCTCCACGATTGACCGAACCATTCTCTTCCACATCCGTCTCCCACGGATCATTATTGCCGTGCTCGTGGGAGGAGGATTGGCCCTTGGTGGGGCAGCCCTCCAGGGCATGTTCCATAACCCTCTCGTCGATCCCTATGTTTTGGGAGTGAGTTCCGGAGCCGCACTCGGAGCGGTGGTGGCTATGGTGAGCGGCATTTATTTCGGACTCTTCACCATCCCTCTTTTTGCTTTTAGTGGTGCGGTTTGCACGGCTTTTGTCGTCTTTCGCTTGGGAATGGTAGCAAAACGCATCCCTCTTGAAACCCTCCTCTTGGCGGGGGTGGCTATGGGCATGTTCCTCTCTGCCTTTATCTCCTTGGGTATGTTTTTAGCCGGGGAGGATCTCCATCAGATTGTTTTTTGGACCATGGGAGGATTGTGGGGCCGGGGATGGATGGAGGTGAGGATGGTAGTTTTCCCCTTTCTCATCGGGGTTCCCCTTCTCTTTTCTTTTACTCGGGAGCTCAACGCCTTTCTCTTGGGAGAGAAGGTGGCGCAGAGTTTAGGGGTGGACGTGGAGAAGGTGAAAAAGTGGCTTCTTCTCTTCGTTTCTCTCCTTGTGGCTTCCTGTGTTGCCGTGAGTGGGGTCATCGGTTTTGTGGGTTTGGTCGTTCCTCATCTTTTGCGTCTTTTGGGCTGCGAGGACCATCGCTTTCTCTTACCCCTTTCTTTCTTGGTAGGAGGGGTAGTGCTCCTGTGGGCGGATACCTTGGCGAGAACCATTTTGAATCCGGTAGAGCTCCCGGTGGGTATTGTGACCAGTATCATTGGTGCCCCCTTTTTTATTTATCTCTTGCGGCGTAAGAAAAGAGAATGGTAAAAGAATTGCTCTCCGTCCACCATCTCACTTTCGCCTACTCCGGAGATTGTGTTCTCCAGGGAGTGGATTTTACGCTCCATCGAGGAACCTTCTTGGGGATCGTCGGCCCGAACGGTTCGGGGAAAACTACCCTCCTCCATCTTTTGGCTCGGCTCCTCCCTTTGCAGGAAGGGATAATCTGTTTTGAGGGTAAGGAGATATGGCGTTACAGTCACACCGAATGGGCAAAAAAGGTGGCCATTGTCTTTCAGGAAATTCCCACTCGAGTGAGTTTGCCCTGTCAGGAGGTGATCGCCATGGGGCGATTTCCCTACCTCCGTCGTTTTGCCCGAGAGGGGGAGGAAGACGAACGAGCCGTGCAATGGGCAATGGAAATGACGGAAACGTGGCAGTTTGCCGAGCGGGATTTTGGGGAACTCTCCGGTGGTGAGAAACAACGAGTGATGATTGCTCGAGCCTTGGCACAGAAGCCCACTCTTTTACTCCTTGACGAGCCGACCAGTCACTTGGATGTTTTGCATCAACTTGAAGTGATGCAAATCTTACGTGCTCTGCAGCGGGAAGGCATCACGATTATTGGTATTTTCCATGATCCCAACGTGGTTGCCCAGTGGTGTCAGTACGCCCTTTTCCTGAAGGGAGGGAGAGTCTTACGATTTGGTACCACCGAAGAGGTGATGCGCAAAGAGTATCTCGCCGAACTTTTGGAGGTGGAATTTATAGAACATACCCATCCCCTCTCTCTACGCCCCTTTTTCACGCCCCTTGAGCTTCGGAAGAGACCCTCACGGGGAATTACCGTTCACCTCATCTGTGGAGGAGGACGAGGCATTCCCTTCGTAAGAAAATTTTTGGAAGCCGGATTTTCCTTGAGTGTGGGCATTGTCAATCGCTTCGATTCTGACGAAGAACTGGCTATACAGCTCCGACTTCCGGTAGTCAGCGAAAAACCGTTTTCTCCCTTTAGTGAAGAGAGTTTGCACCATGCCTTACATCTTGCCCGCAAAGCACAGTGGGTCTTTATCGTACCCACCTATTGGGGAAGGGGAAACCTCCTCAACTTGGAACTTGCCCGACTCCTCCTTCTTGAGGGGAAACGAGTTTTCTTGCTTCGCGAGGGTTTCGATCCCCGTTTCGATTATACCGGTGGCGAGGCACGAAAAAAGTTAGCAGAACTGGCACACCACGGAGCCCAGGTGTTGGAACGGGTGGAAGAATTGTGGGAGAAGTAAGGGTGACACGGTATTCCCGCGATTCTCGAAGAATAAAAGCAGTGTGATATAATTGTACTAAGCGAGGTGAAAGGATATGAGAGCCCGTTTTTGGCCCTTCTTGGTGATCGTTTTGGTGATGGTGTTTTTGGGGGTTTCGCCCTTCCTTTTTGCCCAACCGCGAGTTTTTCTCCGCTTCAATCTTCGGCCGGAAATCTATATTTCCATTCCTCGGTCTCCCCAAATAACTCTTTCCATCGATCGAGGAGAGGGAGCCAATTATTTCATCGGCGATCCTTTGCGGATTACCTATCGCACCACTCGAGAAGGGTACATTAATCTCATTGACTACCTTCCCGATGGGGATGTTCGCATTTTGGTGAGAGATGAATTGGTTCGAGGGGGTGTGGGCAATGAGTATCGGACCACCGTTTCCGGTCCGGGTGGCGAAGAACGCTTAGTCATTCTCTTCACCCCCAACCCGGTGAGTGAGAGTTTGCTTGAAGAGTTCATTCGTGCTCCTCATCAGGGGAGTCGAATTTTCGGTGGGCGATACGCAGTCGATCGTATTTCCTTTCACGTGATGAGTCGTTTAGAGGCAACCACCTTGACCATCGAGCCTGCCTCGGTCACTATCGGTGCTTCGCGGTCTCTCGTTTTCACTGCCGTTTTACGGACCTCAAGTGGTCGGCCTTTGGCTGGTCGGGAGCTCTTGTGGTCGGTTGACGGAGGTTTGTTGAGTTCTTCACGGACCTTGACCGATCCTCAGGGACGTTCGCGAAATACTTTCTATGCTCCTTCTTTCGCCGGTACCGTTCACATACAGGTGAGTTTTTCGGGAGATATCCGTTTGGCGCCGTCGCAGGCGGTAGCAACAGTTGAAGTAGGTGTAAGGCCTCTTGCCACTACCCTGCGGATTGAACCCTCTTCTTTCACGATGGAGTCGGGTGGAAATATACGCCTCAACGCTTTCTTGGAAGACGAAGACGGTAACCCTCTTCCCGGGCAGAAAATCTCCTGGGAAGGAGATGCAGGGAGTTTCAGTGCCCGCTCTACCACTACCGATGCCACCGGAAAAACCTCGGTAGTTTACTCTGCACCTTCGGTGACCGAAGGTACCTCGGTAGAGATAACCGCAAGTTTCGGAGGGACGTCGCGCTTTTCTCCTTCTTCGGCCACGGTTTCGGTGGAGGTCCTGCCCCCGTTGTCCTACGCTCTCAATGCTACTCTCTTCTATGTTGACTTTGGTGGGGATACGATTCGCCACAATGGCGATAACCTCCGCTATACGGGGAGAATCGTGTCGGGATTTGGAGCGAATGAAGTTTCCTTCTTAGAGATGCGCAGTAGAGATGCGGTGGAGTTTGTTTTTTCACCGGGGGGACTGCCCACCGAGGGGAGTATTTTGCTCTGGATGCAGGGCGAGGCAGGAGCCCGTGCTCGCCTTACCCTCAACGGTAAGCGTTTGGGGGTTTTTCCCGTTGAGCGGGATGTTTTGAGCCCCACCGAAGAGTACGAAGTGGTTCTCTCTCAAAAGAACCTGGTGGGAGGAGAGAATCGCCTCCGTATTGAGGTTGATCCACAAACCGGAAAAACCATCCGTTTGCAGAAGGTGATCGTGGCCTTCTGAGTCATTGGTGAACATGGATTGGGATATATATCGAGTTTTTGACCGTATCAACGGGTACGTATATCTTATCGATGCCGAGACGTATAGAGTGCTCTATGCCAATGCCGCCCTGAAAAGACTTTACGGAGAGGCAATCGAGGGGCGCTTGTGCTTTGAAGTTTTTCAAGGGCAGAACGCCCCGTGTTCTTTCTGTCCCAACGAAAAAGTTCTTGCTTCACCTAAGAGAGTGCATTTTTTCGAGTGGTACCACGAGAAGCTCGGGCGCCATTTCTACTGCATGGATTTCGCCTTGGATAGCGTAGGGAATCGCAAGGGGAAGTTAGAAATTGCCATTGACATCACCGAAGCAGCTTCGCTGCGTTCCGCACTGGAAGAGTTCTCCCGTCTTTTTCTCTCCTTGACCCACGATTATGAAACGAACATTGAGAAAATCTTACGTTTCGTGCTCGAGAAGTGGCAGGGGAGAGAGGTTGCCTATCGCAACGCAGACGGAGAAGTGGTGGTAGTTCGAGAAGGAGAACAAATTTTTACTCCCCAAACATGGCGGGATATTCTCGCCATCAAGGAGCGAAGAACGGTTTTACGGTTGAAAAAAGATGGGAGGCGAATTTTGGTCTTTCGGGTTGGTTACGAGGCCGCGCTGGGCATCATTCGGAGTATGCAAAAAAGACCGGTATGGTTGGGGGATCTTCATCTTATTGTTGTGCAACTCTTGAGTTTAGAAGAAGGACAGAGAAGAGAAAAACGGCGTTGGTTCAATCTCTTCGATCGTAGTCCAGACCTCTTATTTTTGGTTGCTGAGGATGGAACCATCGCGGAAAGTAACACCCGAGTGAGAGAAATTTTGGGATGGGAGAAAGAATCTTTGGTGGGCCAGCATATCGAAACCTTATTTGGTGCCGGAATATGGCCTATGCTTCTTGCCCGAGTTCGCGTTGCTCCTTCTTCTTCGGTGGAAATTGATGTTCTCGATGTTCACGAAACTTGGTTCCATTTTGAGGCCCGCATTTCCCTCTTTGGAGAACATGAAGGGAAGTTTTTTTACCTTGTGGCCTTGCGGGACATTGGTGAACGGAAAAAGTACGAATCGGTTCTCCTGAAATTCGCCCTCTGTGACCAGCTGACCGGACTGTATAATCGTCATTTCTTGGAAGAGTATTTAGCCAAGGAACTGGCGCGGTGTAAGAGAGAAGGGTATCCCCTTTCCATAGCCATGGTGGACGTCGATTCGTTTAAAAAAATTAACGATTTCTACGGTCACATTTTTGGCGACGAGGTTTTGAAAATGGTGGCAAAAACTATGCAGGAGACGGTGCGGGCCAGTGATATTGTGGCTCGTTATGGAGGCGATGAATTCATACTCGTTTTACCCAGGGCGGGCGAAGATGAAGCTCTTTTGGTGATGGAACGATTGGTGAAGCGCCTCCGGAGTGGGCAAATCCAGGGCGAGCCTTTTTCCGTCGCCATCTCCTATGGGGTACATACCTGGGACGGGCAAAAGAATGTTACCGAACTCTTCCACGAAATTGATCACCGCATGTATGCAATGAAAAAGAGAGGCTCTCTATGACCTTTTTGCGAGGGAATGTTTTTCTTCCCCCCGGAACTCCATTTCGGGAGAAGAATCCTTGGGACTACGTTCCTGCCCTCAACGAAGAGAATGCTCGAGAGAACCTGGTTCCCCTCCCCGAAGCCCTGGTTCGGGTAGTCCTTCCGGAGACTCGTTCCGTGGTAACCCAAGGGTTGACCAATGACGAGGGAGAATTTTTTGTCCGAGTCCCCCCGGAAGCGCAGTATCTCGTGGAAGTTTTTTTCGGCGGGAAACTGATTGCGTTAGCTTTTATTGAGGTAAAAGAAAAGAAGGAGCTCGATGTCGGAGCTATCGATAGTCTTTCCACCGCCTATGCTTTGGGGAAAATACAGGAGAGTGTTTTCAGAGCAAGTGTTTCTCCCCGAACCTTACAGAAATTGCAACGAGAGGTAGAACGTCTGTGGAAGAAGGGGTGGGGATTAGAAAAGCTACCGGCAAAAAAAGGCTTGGTCACTCCACCTCCTTATCCCTTCGACCCCTTCGGTTTAATTCGGCGGTTTGAGTATTTCTTTGTTCCTCAAGAGAAGCATCTCGTCGTGGCTTGGGAAACGAACGAAGAAGTTGAGGCTATTTTGTATTATCGTTCTTTCCGGGCGCGTCATTATAGTAGAGAACGGAGTGTTTTCGGTCTCCAAGGACGATTTGAAATAAAGGTTTACGAGTTTGAAGGTTACCTCTTTTACTTGGAAGTGCGAACCCGTCACCATCTTTTGGGACGGACCCCCGTTTCGGTAGCTCGTGCTCCCATTCTCCCTGTTCGTTGGCATATGGAGCTTCCTGGCCGACAGGAGGGTCCTCTTACTGTGACTCGAAAGGAAGTATCCGGGAGGAAGACTCTCCCCTTCCCGAACGGTGAAGGAGAATTGCCCATTGCTCTCAGAAAAGCTTTAGAACGCCGTTTCGAAGCGGAGGTCGAATTTTCTTTTCCCCGGCGGGCCAACATTCCTCGCTATTTCATCCGTGAGGGTTTTGAAGAACTTGAGCTTACCTTCTATTTTCCTGAGGACCATTCGGTACTGTGGGGGCCGGTAGGCCAATCATCGGGGGTCATGGTCGCTCAAAATGATTGGCAACGTTTCTTGGGGCAATGGGAGAAAATAGTTCCCCAATTTTCCTTTGAGACTCATTTTCTGGAAATGGGGTATAGTACCCCTTTTGTGGAAGTCGTTGCCTATCGGAACGGGGAATACTTTCGCCTCTTCACTCATGCGGAGTTACGTGACCCGGTGGTCATCTTATCGGCGCGTTCGCTCCTCTCCTTAGATTTAGACACGGTTCTCTACTACCGGGGCAAATTACACCTCTTTGGCGAGGGTCTGTTTGAGGAGTACGTTATTGAACTCGATTTCGAAGGGGAGTTTAGAGAAGAAGTAGACGACCATCACCTCAATCGGTGTGGGGGAGAATGCGTGGGCAAGGTCACTTTTTGGGTAGACTTAACGATGAGGCATCGGGATACGGACAAAGCGATCTGACCGGACAACGGGAACACTGCGGTTTTTTGGCCTGGCAAATGAACCGTCCTAAGAAGCCTAAGAGGTGGGTGGCACGAACCCACTGCGGTTGAGGAATGAGGCGCATCAAGTCGCTTTCAATTTTTTCTGGGGAAGAAGAGGAAGAGAGACGGAGACGTTGTGCCACCCTCCCCACGTGGGTATCCACCGGTAGCGCAGGTTGTCCGAAAGCATTACCGAGCACGATATTGGCCGTTTTTCTCCCCACTCCAGGAAGCTGTACCAACTCTTCGATCGACGGGGGAACTTCTCCGTGGAACTTTTCCACTAAAATGCGGCTCGCTTCTTGAATGAAGCGCGACTTCTGACGGTAGTAACTCAAGGAACGAATCATTGCCTCGACCCCTTCTTGAGGGGCTTCGGCTAAAGCTTGAGGAGTGGGAAAACGAGCGAAGAGAACCTTAGTGACTTGATTCACTCTCTCGTCTTGTGCTTGCGCTGCTAAAATGGTGGCGATGAGGAGCTCGAAAGGGTTGCGAAATTCAAGGAGTAACCGTGCCTCCGGAAAATGTTGTTCTAAGAGACCTAAAATACGAGTTACTCGGTCTTCCATCAGCACCCCCCTTTTTAATGATATAATAAAGGAAAGCTTTTGCCTATAGTGGGGGAATGGAAATTGAAAAAATCATGGGGATGGATGGTCGTCATTCTTGCCGTTTTTTTGGGGGGGTATGGAGGGGCCGAAGAAGGACCTCTTCCCACGCCCACACCCAAGGAGGTCATTCTGGAAAAGGCGGATCGCATCAAGTATGATTCCAAAGGGGAAACGTTTCTTGCCTCAGGTAAGGTGGTAGCAATTCAAGGGGAAAATCGCATTCAGTGTGAAGAGTTATCCTTCAATTTGAAGGAAAACCGTGGAACATTTAGCGGAGGAGTCGTGGTGGTGCGAGGGAAAACCGAAATTCGCGCACAAACCATGGAGGGTGATTTCGATACCGAACTCTACCAGTTTCAGGGTCAAGTGGAGTTGAAGAAAGAGCGTAAAGAGAACGAGGGAGAAACTTCATTCATCGTTTGGAAATCAACGGTTCTCTCCTACCATGGAGGGAGCGAGGAAGCGTGGAGCGAGAACGGTGTAGAAATCGAGTGGAAGGACATTCGTCTTCGCGCGACCAAGGCTCACTATTTTCCGGAAAGAGGAGAAGAAGCGGAGAGACTCGCCCTCGAGGGAGAGGTATTGATTGTGGAGAAAGAGCGAGAGCTCGAAGTTGCCAAGGCGATTTATTACCTTGATACGGAAATTTTAGAAGCCGAAGGTATTGTCCGAGGAAAATTTTTGGTCCAGGAAAAGGAGACCGAATAGTCGGTGTTGCACATACGAACCGTCTCTCTTTGGGGTCTCGGCCTCATTTTTTTACTCTCCTTGTGCGCTTTCGGATTTGCTGAAGAAACTTTAGAGCTCACCGGAGAGCGTCTCTGGTATAGTATTGGAGAAAAAGAGGTCCTCGTGTATCGAGGGAAAATTACCTACCGAGATGTCACCTTAGAAGCGGAGAGAATTCGCCTCTTTCTCGATCGAGAGGAGCTTGAAGCCGAAGGACAGGTGATCGTACAGAGGAAAGACGAAGGATTGCTGGCGGAAGAAGTCTCCTACCATTGGGGAAAAGATTGGTGGAAATTCCGGGGAGTTCGTTCTGATATTACTGGGGCATCAATCAGGGGGAAACTCTTTTTTCGCGGAGAAACGATTGAGAGAGAAGGGGAACGTACCGATATTGAAAGTGCCCTTTTTACCGGGTGTGATTTAGAAGAGCCTCATTACTATATCGAGGCGAGGAAAATCGTCATTTTCCCCAATCGGAGGGTCGATATTTACCATTTGTCCTATTGGGATTTTGGGAAGCGTTTATTCTCGCTCCCTTATTACTCCTTTTTCCTGGATCGCGTCGATCAGCTCCCGCTTTTCCCCATTTTCGGTTATTCCCGTACCACGGGTCTCAATCTGGGTTATTTCTACAATTACCTGTTGAGCGACGTTTCGTTCGGAACGATTATCCTCAACTGGTGGCAGAAAGATGGTTGGAGCGTTGAGCTTCGGCACTACCTCGATGACCAAGAACATGGTGAGAGGGGAAAGCTTAGCCTCCTCTATCGGGATTATCCGAGCTCGCCTTCCAAACTCACCGCGGCGCTCAGCTATCAGAAAACCATTGATGAATTTACTAAACTTACGGGGAGTTTCGATTATGCGAAGACTATTGGAGAAACCGATGACCGGTATACTCTTCTTTTGAGTGTTGACCGTACCAAGAAGGACGAAGTCGGAAAGTTCAACCTGAGCTACAATGCCGATTTCGCCAATGAGAAAGATAAGTTGTCTCTCATTTTGACGTATCAGCGGGAGTTGACCGAAACGGTGTGGGGAGGTGCAGAATTTTACTATTGGGAGAACGCGAAGTGGGTCGTTTTCGTAGACCAAGATTTGCGTTATCTCCTCTTTCTCCGCAAAACCCAAGATATATGGACGTACACCCTGCGTTACACCGGTCACAGTGACCTCGAGGGCGATGCCTATACCGGAGATACCATTCGGGTGGTTCGCAAGATACCCGAACTGGAAATTGCTCGCAAAGAAGAGCGCATTGGCAGGTCAGACTTCTCCTATAGTTATGCTGTGACCGCCGGATACTACTTTGAAGAGGAAACCGGGGTCAGAGACAGTCGCTTGAATTTCTCGCTCGACCTCGTGGGGAAGAGTCAGCTGGGGGTAAACACAAGACTCCAACCCACCCTTCACTTTGAACAAAATTTTTACGGCAATGGGTTTGCTCGGTATCTGTGGTCGAGTAGCTTGGGAGTGGAACAGCAATTGAGTCCTTCCTTGGCACTCTCCCTTTCCTACGATTGGCGGGGGTATCGTGGGGCTACTCCTTTCAAGTTCGATTATATCACCAAGGAGTCAAGCTATCTTGCTGCCGGATTGACCTACGCCAGTAACCCCTGGAAGATCACCCTGGAAGGGGGCTACGATTTCCTGAGTGAGGAATTCGTCGAAGCAATCCTTTCCCTCGATTACACCGCCTCAGTGCAGAAAAAGTTCACCTTGAAAGGGAGCTATAATGTTGAAGATGGTGTGTGGGAGGGAATGAGTTTTACCGTGGCCTGGCCTCTCTCCCCACAATGGAGTATCGGGTTAGAGGGGGTATGGGATTTTGCCGAGGGGGAATTGGATGCCCTGGAAGTCAAATTGACTCATGATCTCCATTGCCGAGAAATCAGTTTACTCTACGACAAATCAGAGGGGACCGTGTGGTTAGAGTATAGCCTCAAGGTTTTCCCCAGTCAGAAATTTACCTTAGGAGGATAGAGCCATGTCCATGCGATCATCCCTACTCATTTTGGCGAGTGTCGCTCTCATTGTGGCCGGTTGTGCCCATGGTGAACAACCCTCTTGGGGGGAAGGTGCGAAGAGCGTAATCATCACCGTCACTACCCAGGGTGAGATCAGTACCAGTATGGAATATTTCATTGCTTTGGATACCGATGGAAACCTGCTCACCGGGCCCGGCGACGATCCGACTCAGTGGAATACGTTTTATCGCTTGCGCTGGGCCAACGGTAATTTCTATTTCCGAAAACCCGGAGAGAGTGAACAGTTCTTTACCAATAGTTCGGTTGCCGGGAACACCATAACCGTAGAAGTTGATATGGATGATCTCGGAGATCCTTCCCTCCTCGACATCATGGTGGTCACCACTGACCGCGGGGGGAATCTCGTCGATGCTCTCGCCAACTATTTCACCGTCCGTTTGGGGTCTCAGTCGTATGTGTCAAGGAGTGATGCCTCTTCTGAGGTGAGTAATCCTCAAGGAGACATTGTCCGGGTAGAAGTGGAGGTCAAACGATGAAGCGCGCCATGTCCATGAGTGTGGTGGGAATTCTCTTAGCTCTGTGTTTGTTTTTTGCCGGTTGCCTACCGAACAATCCTTCCTTACCCTCGAGCGCCAGTGATTGGACGGTCATGGTGTTTATGAACGGAGATAACGACCTGGCCCAGGATGCTTGGCAGGATTTTAATTCCATGGAAATGGTTGGTTCTACCGATCGGGTGAATATCGTGGTGCAGATGGATACTCCCAGATTGGGAACCTACCGTTACTTAGTAACCCAGGATACTTCAACGAACGAAATTACTTCCCCGGTTTTAGAGAGTTTGGGGAATGTAGATATGGGGAATTATAATGCTCTCATTGACTTTGTTCGCTTTTGTGTTGAACGGTATCCAGCGAAACAATATGCCCTCATTCTTTGGAATCACGGTGGCGGCTTTCGCGGGAAAGACATTTCCTTTGACTTCTCTTCGGGAAATGCCATTACCATTCCCCAACTGGGCTATGCGTTGTCGCAGATTCGGAATCTCATCGGGAAAAAGGTGGATCTTTTGGGTATGGATGCCTGTCTCATGGCCATGGTCGAAGTGGCTTATGAAGTGAGGGATTACGCCGACCTTTTGGTGGCTTCCGAGGAGTATGTGCCGGGAGAAGGATGGGATTACGTAGCCTTTCTCTCTTCGCTCGTTATGACTCCTTCGCTCCGCCCTGAGCAACTCGCCCGGGTGATCGTGGATACTTATGTCGATTCCTACACAACGATAGAGGTGACTCAGTCGGTCGTCGATTTGGAGGCTCTGACCCCATTGGTCCAAAGTATTGACGCTCTCTCCCAGGCGGTTTTAGCGGATACCCTTACTCCTCCGCGGTTGTATCTTGAGGTAGGAGATCGGGCCCTCTATTTTGGGGATTACGATTTTGTGGATTTAGGGGATTTAGCGCGCTTGTGGCAGAGCTGGCCTACCATCCGGAGTCCTTTAGTAAAAGAGCGGACGACGCAGGTTGCGAACGCTTTGGCGCAAGCGGTCGTTTACGAACGGAACAACGCGGGGAAAACGTTGGGCGGCTTGAGTATTTACTTCCCTTACCAGCATTATGATTCCCGGTATGATGCGCTTGCCTTTGCTTCTTCCACTTCCTGGGATGACATGCTAAAACATCTCTTTCGTTACCGGTAGAGTTGGCCAAGGAAAGGAGGAAGATGCATGAATCGATATGAAGCACAGATTTTGCGTTCGCTCAAAGAAGGACCGAAGAGCTTTTGGCGGTTATTGGATGAGCAGGATGAGCACATCCAGGGTTTTGTGGCCCGCGTGAAGCGTTTACTTGCCGAAGGGGTGATCCAGTATAGAGAAGGGAAGTTTTTCCTCTCGGAATCAGGGGTGGAGAGAGCTCAGTCTCTTCTTCCCTATCGGAGGGCAACCTGTGAGCGATGTCGGGGAGGATATAACCCCCTCTTTTGGGAGGAAGCTTTCTCTTTATATGCGCGTTTAGTGACCGATCGTCCTTTGCCTAATCTCGATTTTGACCAGGGGTTTATGACGAAAGAAGATATTTTCGCCCGGATCGCCTTTATGTATGAGCGGGGAGACTTAGAAGCCCAGAATATTTTGATTTTGGGCGATGACGATTTATTCAGCTTAGCCTTAGCGGCAACTGGTCTTCCTGCCTCCATCACCGTTTTAGAAATTGACCCGCGTCTTGTAGAATTCATTGGTGAACGAACCAAGGAGAACGGTTTTGCCATTGAGGTTCGCGAGTATAACGTTGCCGATTCCTACCCGTTACGCGATCACGCTTTTGATGTTCTGGTCACCGATCCGGTAGAGAGCGAGAGGGGTCTCATCGCCACCCTTTCGCGGGGGGCACAAGCCTTACGCAGGGAAGGGGTACTCTATTTCGGTTTGACTACCATTGAATCCTCTTGGCACAAATGGTACAATATTGAGAAAGTGCTCCTTGACATGAAATTCGTCATCACCGACATCCTGCGTAGGTTCAGTGCTTATCCTGACGATGACAACCAGTTTGATGAAGTGTTCTACGATCGGACCATGATGCGCCGGTTGTTGGCGGTGGAGCTTCCCTTGCCTGCTGATGCCGATTGGTTTCGATCGAGCTTTATTCGCTGCGAGGCGATAGAAGAACCTCGGCCGATCGTGGTGGGAAAGGTTCCTTTTGACCGAAGTTTTTACTTAGACGATGAGACGGTGGCCACGCCGGGTTATGGATCGGAAAAAAAATTGTAAATTTTTTGGTTTCTTGAGTAGTCAAAAGGCATATTTTGACGTATATTATTTATAGGATACGTGTGGCTATCCTGTCCCACATCCCGGGTAAGGGAGAGGAGGTGAAAAGAGGACTTGGTGACCCAGGGAGAGGGGATAAGTGATAGAAGCTGGATGTCTCAAAAAGAGAGAAAAGAGAGGAAACAGGGATACTCTCATCGTTCTCTCCTTGGCGAGACAGAAGGCGCAGAAATCAAAACGACCAAGGAGGTTCGTATGATGAAGAAGTTAGTGTTAGCGCTTATCGTAGTGTTGGCCTTTGCTCTTCCTGCTTTGGCCAATCCTTTTGTTGATGTGCCCTTGAACCACTGGGCATATGATGCTGTTCAGAGCTTGGCGGCCAAGGGAGTCATCATTGGTTATCCCGATGGCACCTTTGGTGGCAATCGAGCCCTGACTCGGTATGAATTTGCCATGGCTATTGCTCGGGCTATTGGTTACCTCGAGGCCAAGATCGACGAAGCTGGTTTTGCCACTCAAGAGGACATTGCTACTCTGGAGAAATTGGTCAAAGAATTTGCCGATGAATTGAAGGCGCTCGGTGTGACCGTTGACGATCTCAAAAAGGCTTTGGGTGAGCAGAGCGAAGCCGTCAAAGCCTTGGAAGCTCGGGTAGCAGAGCTCGAGAAATACGCTGAACCGGTAAAGGTCACCGGAGAATTCACTTCTACTTGGGAAGCTTTCTTACCTACTGCTTCGGGTAAAACCGAGGTTACCTTGAGCGATTCCACGAGCCTTTACATTGCGGCAACCATCAACGAATACACCATTGCCGGAGTTGATCTGACCATTGACGACACCTTCTCTACTCCCTCGGTCAGTGCAGATAACTTCTACATCCAATATGAAAAAGACGAGTGGTTTGTCCGTGTTGGTGACATTTGTGAAGGGAAACTTGGTCTTGGGTTAGTGCTCGGTAATTACCAGCCCAATGATGATCGTGATGACCTCGACTACGAAGGTGCTTACGTGAAGTATGCTCCAGAGGATAGCGATATTACTTGGAAAGCCTACGCAGCACCTAATGATTTCTACTCTATTCGCGCAGAGTGGGAGAAAGTCGGTGTGGGTGTTACCTGGATGCCGGAAGGCGCTTCGCTCTATAATACCGGTTCCGATCTCATCATTAGCGCCGATGCCTGGACTGACTTCGACGAGTCTGATGTCAAGTTGACTTTAGAAGGTGCATATGCGGTTCTCTCCGGAGCCTTCGGCGTGGCTGGTGAAGTAGCGATTAAGGCTACTGAGGACGTAACTATCACTCTCGATGGTCACTACGTCACCGCTGGATTCACCCCTGCAGTTTCAGCGGCGAGTCCCAGTGCTTTTGATGCTGATGAGTTAGGTTTCGGTGTTGCC
>OGCI01000542.1_pt1 | contig 41137 bp, 37 predicted proteins | sample 1570021 | NCBI WGS metagenome assembly OGCI01 (sample SAMN06264664, study PRJEB24512) | hot springs metagenome | isolation source: Hot spring water | place: South Africa: Tshipise | collected 2015-06-21
CCTTGCGTTCCTTCTTCTTTCCCCCCACTTCCACCTTCCTGCCATCCACGATGAAATCACACACCTCCTCTTCCGGGCTTGCCATCACCTCGAAGCGTTCGCGGAGGCACATTACCACAAAGGCTTCCCTAGCCGAACCCCGATTCCCCTGGAAGCAACTGTATAAGGAGGGATCAGAAAGAAAGATCTTCGCACCCTTAGTCATGAGGGCCTTTCGGGACTTTCGCACGATATGGATCAGTTCCGACTGCTCCATCACATACAGGAGCTGGTACAGCTTTTCCTTTCCCAACTCCCACTCGCTACACATTCCAGAAACATTAAGGGTAGGCACGGGGGAATCGAGTAAATGCCCCACGATGGCGTTCATCACCTTTAGGTGATTTTCCTGGATGGAGGACACGTAGAACGGGATGTCATGGTATATCGATTTCTCCAATAGCCCTTTCAATCGTGCGCAGTATTCTCCCTCCCCGTAAAAGGGACGAATCCCTCCTTGAACGTAATCATGGAACAGTTTTAGGATATTCATCCCCCGAACCTGCTGTAGAAGTTGTTTCCCGTGCCCGAAGGGATCGGCCTTCTCTACCTCCATGCCCAGCTCCAGATACAGGTACTCCCGGAAAGAAAGGAGGGGAATCCGAAACTGCACAAACCTTCGGGATAAGTCAGCGACCGCTTTTCGAAGGATGATATTGCTGCTGTCGCTGATCCAGAGCGCCCGGTCAGGATAATCATCGTAGAGGGCTTTAAGATGTTCGCTCCACCGATGGGCATGGTGGACCTCATCGATTACCACCCCCTTGTACCCCTTTCGAAAGATCCCCTGCACCACATCGTAGAGAGGGACAGAAGCCATTCTGGGATGGTCAGCGCTCAAGTACAGGAGGGGATCGCTGGATCGGGAAAGGGTATCCAGGAGAAAGGTCGTCTTACCTACGCCCCGTAGGCCATACACGAGGGCGCCTCGGACGGATTGGAGAGGGATTTCTTTGAAAAATAGCCGTTTTCGGGGAGGAAGATACTGCTTTAGCCTTTCGGTTCGGAGTTCTATGTCCTCAATAATATTATCAATCACAGTTCTATGATAGAACGAAATTGGACAATTTTCAATTAAATAGTGCTATTATAGAACGGATTTAAAGGTAACCTGTTCTGTAATCGAACGATTAACTATATTGCCTTAGGAAAGTCGTTTTAGGCGCCGTGATTTGCTGGATGAGACACTATTGTGGGCACTCGGATAAATGAAGGCTTTTATGTTATACTTATAGCACGGAGGAACCGCTCGTGCGCGTGCTAGGAACCATCGCTTTCGCCTTTCTGCTCAACGTAATCTTCACTCCCCTATTGATCGCTTACTCGCACAAAAAAGGTTGGTACGACCGACTGGACGAACGGAAGATCCATAACGGGAACATTCCCCGCACGGGCGGGGTAGGGATCTTTATCTCCTTCCTTCTAAGCTTCCTTCTCGTTTCTCTTTTCAGCGGAAAAGGGGATGGTGAACGCCTCGCCACCGAACCCGAGTTTCTCGCTGCGGGGGCGGGGTGCTTACTGATGTTCGCTACAGGGCTGTTGGACGATTTCCGGAACCTCCGGGCCCGGTACAAACTTATCGCGCAGATCCTGGCTGCCCTGATCGCGACGGCGGGAGGGCTATCTTTTGGTCCTTTCCTCACGCCCTTCGGGTTCACGATCGACGTGCCCGCCTTCTCCTTTATCATTACGTTGCTCTGGATCGTGGGGGTTACCAACGCGGTAAACCTGATCGACGGGATGGATGGTTTGGCGGGAGGAGTGTCGGGCATCGCCGCGGGATTCTGGATTTTCATCTCCCTCGCCACTCCCAAAGGAGGCGGGGTATACAGCATTCTGCCTGCGGCTCTTCTGGGCGCAGTATTAGGCTTCCTCGTGTATAATAAGCCGCAAGCTAAAATCTTTATGGGGGACACGGGTAGCTTAGTGTTAGGGTATGTCCTTTCCTTATTTCCCCTTTTTCGCGTGGAGGGGAGTTCCTCTACCCGATGGCTTTTAGTGGGGATCACCCTCCTCATCATCCCCATCTTTGACACCCTGGCAGCTATCCTGCGCAGGATCCGGGAGAAAAGATCCGTTGGGGATCCAGACCGAGCGCACCTACACCACAAACTACTTAACCTAGGATGGTCCGCACCAAAGGTGTTAGGGTTGGTGTATTTAATTTCTTTAATGTCGGGAGGAGCCGCGTATGTATGGATACTCTTCGCGACGAAATTATCAACTTACTATCTGCCTTTGGCATGGGTACCGGCGGGTGTTATTTTCTTGATCCTTCACTTCAAACGAAATACTTCAGTATTGCCAAAAGAGAATAGCAGATAAGGGAATATATCACCTTACCGCGCTACTCATCCCAGGAGGGAAATCAGCAAGCGCGTTAATTTTATCCCAATTATCCTGAAACCATACAATGTTAGCTTGAAAACCTTCTTCAAAATCTACGATTGGCTTGTAATGCACCAGTGATTCAGCTTTTTCAATTGAGGCTAATAAGCGGGGTTTCGTGTCCCATTTCCTTCGCTCTTTGTATACAATTCCCGCTTTATTCCCTGTCGCTTTCAATACCGATTCAACCAATTCTTTTATGGATACTTCTCTACCCCTTGCTAGGTTAAAGTTTTCACCTATTGCCTCTTTATAATAACCAGCTTTTATAAGACCTTGCACTAAATCTAATACAAACGTGAAATCCCTTGTTTCTTCCCCTGTGCCTGTTATCGGTAATGGTTTACCCTGCATAGACCAATAGATAAAATTGGGAATCACATTTCTATACTGTCCAGGTACTTCCCCAGGACCATACGAATTGAAGAACCTGCAGTTGACCGTCGGAAGATCATAATGGTGATGATAGAAATTACAATACATTTCTCCCGTCATCTTGTTTATCTGATAGGGAGTTGTAAGATGCATGGAAATAAAATCCTCTTTTAACGGAAGCTTGGGATACGAACCATAGATAGCGCAGCCGCTAGATGCGTACACAAATCGATCGATTTTTGCTAATCGTGCGTATTCCAATAATTTTATCTGACCAATCACATCTACTTCAGCGGATATTTCCGGATAGTCCACAGAGTTCTGATTCGCAAAAAAAGCAGCCAAATGAAATACTATTGAAGGGTTTTCTTTGAAAACTCTCTTTAAATCCACGTCATTCCGTACATCGCCAAGCACAAATAAGATATTACTAAGGGGGGTGACGTTCCACGGATCCTTTTGTTTTATGGCAGAAAGATTATCTAGAACTACCACCCGCCCTTTATCCCCCACAAGAAGGGATAACGCTATGATCAGATTGCTTCCAATCGCGCCAGCACCCCCTGTAACAAGGATAGAGCGGCCCTCATAATACTTTATAATCTCATTCCCAAAATCTATCCGATCTAAATAGTTCTTTACTAGATTAATTCTTTTTTCATAATTGTTCATACGTATCCCCTTCCTGCCCATTAACTAAAACTTGCACGATTCTTTTCGCAGCGTTCCCATCCCCATAAGGATTAACTGCTTTAGCCATCTTTTGATACTCTACTTCTGAATACAACAATTTCTCAGTTTCTTCAATAATTCGATCTCTAAAAGGACCCACTAGCTTTGCAGTTCCTGCCTCTATCCCCTCAGGTCTCTCAGTTTCTGTACGCATGACAAGAACTGGCTTACCTAAAGAAGGTGCCTCTTCTTGTATTCCTCCCGAGTCCGTGAGTACTAAATAGGATGCGTTCATTAAGTGTACGAGGGCGTCATATTCTACAGGATCGATTAAAAATACACGATCTAAACCTTGTAGAATTTCAAAAACAGGCTTTCTAACATTAGGATTTAAATGAACTGGATACACAATTGCGATTTCCTTATTCCTCCCTATTAATTCTTTTAATCCAAGGCAAATCTCTACAAATCGCTCTCCAAAATTCTCTCTTCTATGGGCGGTTACTAAAAGAATTCGTTTGTCATTACCAATTCTTTCTAACAGATCATTTACTAATTTCGGCATTGGTTTTTTTCTAACAATATACAAGGCATCGATTACAGTATTGCCTGTTATGTAGATTTTATTTGGACTTACACCTTCTTTTAGTAAAGAGGACTGAGCGTTCTTAGTTGGGGCGAAATGATATTCCGTAAACAGTGAAACAACCCTTCGGTTAAACTCTTCGGGATAAGGAGAATAGATATTATTAGATCTCAAACCTGCTTCCACATGTCCTATGGGAACACGATTATAGAAAGCTGCCATCGCTCCAGCCATAACGGTAGTAGTATCTCCTTGAACGAGAATAACATCAGGCTTAATTTCCTTGATCACATGATCTATCTCTTTAATTACTTTAGAAGTTATTTCGCTCAGCGATTGATTAGGTGTCATTAAATTAAGATCAATGTCAGGAATAATTGAAAATAAATTCAATACTTGATCTAGCATCTGTCTATGTTGCGCAGTAATGCAGACTATTGACTGCAATTCTGATATCTTTTTTAGTTCTAAAATAACGGGTGCCATCTTAATGGCTTCAGGCCTAGTACCAAAAATGCATAGTATTTTTTTCCCCATTTTATCTCTCACGATTGTATGTATTGTAATATTTGTTCTAATATTTCTTCTCTACTAAAGTGGGATTTCACATACCTAAATCCATTTTGCCCTAACGTATTGGATTTATCTTTATAGAGTTTCAACAGATTCGATATGGCTGTTTCTGTGTCCCCCCAAATAGAGCTATATCCACATTGAGCTTTATGAACGATCGCGTGTCCATCACTTTCCTTATTCAAAAAAGCTAATACGGGGATCCCAGCCGCCATATATCCTAATAGCTTGCCAGGAACAACAGGTGTTTTATTTTGATTCGTTAACGACACAAGACCCACATTACATTCTTTAACTAATGAAGGATATTCCTTCTTTGGTACAAAAGGAGCGAAAATAACATTCTGGAGCCCTTTCAATTCAGCCTTTCTAACGAGTTCCTCCTTTTCCATCCCATCACCCACAAGTAGAAAAACTATTTCTGAAAATTCTTTTACTTTTTCCGCTACTTGCAACAGAAAAGTTAATCCTTGGGAAGGCCCCATAACTCCCGCAAACAACACAATGAACTTATTTTCTAGAGAATATTTCTTGCGAAAAGCCCCATTCACTTGTATCCCTTCAAACTCCTGCGTATCCATCCAGTTATGGAGGACTTTGAGTTTGTTTCCTAGATGGGGATATCTTTCCATTAAAAAGTTATAGTTCCCTTCGGAATGCACAGTCACTATGTCAGCTTCTCGATACGCGCGTTCCTCCAGCCGTTTAAAGTAAGAAATTAACAATCGATTCCTTAGAACCCCTAGGTCTATCGCATTCTGTGGGAAAATATCCTGCACATTCAATACATACTTAGCCCCAAAAAGTTTTTTTACTTTTTCTCCTACAATCGAAAGAGGCAAAGGGGGACTATACACGAGTACAGAATCCACCTTATCACAATATTGTTTTATTTTCTTTAAAAAGAGATAGGGCATCGTTACTTGAGAAAGCCCTCGAACAATAAAATTCACTTTATGATGAGGAAGCGTTTTTATTCTTATGACGTTGATACCATTTTCCAAGGAAACCTCTGGATAATCATTATCACTCTTCTCCGCAAGGTTATAGGCGGGATACGTGGTAGCTACACACACGCAAAAACCCCGCTTTACCAATCCTTCCGCGAGTTCTTGCATCAGATGGGACGCGGAACGTATTTCGGGTGGATAGGAATCGGTAACAAGAAGAATGTTCATAGCGTTATTTCTGTTCCCTTTTGTAACGATTCTTTGATTTTAAATAAACACAGTGTTGAGTAGTAAATTTCCTCATAATTTAAACAGGGGTTTTGTTCTCCCTTTATAACCTTAAAAAAATGCGTTAACTCCTCCTCATATCCTATTTCCTGATTTAGGGTGCGGTAGGTTTCTTTATTCCCTCCGAGATAAAGGAATGTTTTTTTAAAATCTTCTATACAAAAGGTCTTTCCTTCGCAGAAAACTTCTATTCGTTCTCTTGAGAACGCTTTATCTCCGGATGCAGAATAAAAAATGCTACCAATAGATCCGTCCTTGAACTTTAAAATTATTGCCACATTGTCGTCATTCACAATAGTTTTATCGTTTCCCGAGACCCTCTCCGCATACACCTTTTCTGGATAACTGCCGTTAAAAAAAATCATTAGATCCACGAAATGACAAATCTCACCGATAATTCTACTTCCTCCTTCTTCCTCCGAATGTACCCAATGTGTTTTAGGAACAAATCCCGCATTCACCCGATAATGTATCATTAAAGGATCTTTTCGATTTTGGAGAAAAGCCTTCACTTTTCTCGAATGGGGCGAAAACCTCCGATTGTATCCAACCATTAGAAATGGCTTTTCCTGAAAATTTATAGTACGATAAGTTTCAGTGATTTCTTCTAGTTCCTGCTGGGTTACACAAAGGGGCTTTTCCACGAACACATGTTTGTTTTCCTGTAATGCCTCCCGAACAAGCTTGGCATGCGTACTATGGGGGGTTAGGATACATACCGCGTTTATATCTTTCTGCTGGAAGATATCTTTAGAATCCGTTGAACAAGTCTCAAATCCATGTTTTTTCGCCGTATGGTAGGCATTTATTCCCGAACTAGTTACCAACGTGTGAAGTTTTGCTTTTTCTTTTTTCGAGACACGCTCTAAAGCTGGAATTAACAGGGCTTTCCCAAAAAGTCCCGCGCCTAACACCCCTAACGTTACATTTGAAACCCTGTTTATGGGTGGTCGTAAAGACTTTCTTCTATCTAAAGCCTCCTCTTTGGTCTCTTTAGAATTCGCGCCGTATTTCAGGACGACGCCGATATAAGGCCCCCCCGTATTATTTAGAATATTATTATAGACCTCGATAACCTGTTGGATGGGGAACTGGTGCGTGATTAAAGATTTAACGTCAACTCTTCCTTCAGATATCAACCGTAAAAATTCTTGTAAGTTTCTTTCCTCAGTCCAACGAACATATCCAGGGGGATAATCTATTCCTTTTTGTTCAAATAAAGGGTCCAAACTACCAGGACCGCCCGCCCGGGATACGATAATCTGAGCTTCCTTATACCACAATTCGTTTCGATTGGGATGAATATCTGCCACACCCACTACAACAATTTTCCCGCGAAAACGAACGATATCAACCGCCAATCGCACGGGAGCATCGGAATCTGATGCTGCAGTGATTATCACCGCGTCGGCACCGTATCCTTCGGTGTTTCTATCCACAAGCGTTTTATATTCTTCTTCTGAAGAACACGCAAAATCTATCCCTAATTTTCTCGCTAATTCTACTTTTCTGGGGTCAATATCGTACCCAATTACTGAGGAACCATACGCTTTCAAAATCTGAGCAGTAATTAAGCCAAGTAGCCCTAAGCCAATTACGGAGACCCGCTCTCCAAACGTTAAATCGGCACATCGTATGCCATGGAGGGAAATTACCCCTAACATTCCGAAAGCTGCTTCCTCGAAAGATACATTATCTGGAACTTTGCAACAAAGGGGTTCAGGAACCGTATTGTACTCCGCATGCGTAGCAAAACCAGCCCCGATGCATGCTACACGATCTCCCACGCTAAACGAATGTACATAATTGCCTACCTCACGTACAATTCCCGACGCGCTGTAGCCTAATGGTGTTGGAGCATCAAGCCGTCCCATTGCCTCTTGAAAAGTTTTTAATAATCCTTCTTTCTTTGCTTTATCTATGAACCTTTTTACAAGATCGGGTCGAGCTTTAGCTTTTCCCAAGAGAGACTTTTTCCCTAGTTCGATAAGGGAACGCTCCGTTCCAATACTGATTAACGAGGCTTGTGTTTGAATACATACTGCATTGTTAGAAACTCTAGGAATTGGCACATCTGGTAGTTCCAACTCGCCCGTTTTATAGTTTTGAATTAATTGGAACACGTGGAACCTCTTGTTTATTTTCTGTACGTACTCTTATACCATTCTACCGTTCGTTCTATAGCGACTTCCCAATTGTATGGCACATAACCGTTGCAAATATCCATAATCGGCGATAAATCAAAAACGTACTCCGTCGTAATATTGTTCAATCTAAAACTAGTCAGAGGAACATTTTTCCATCCTAAAAACTTTAACAAATCTCCTGTTTTGGCTAAAGATTTCGCCGCCCATAAAGGCATTTTACGAATCTTTGGAGCATTCAATTTTTCACGCACCATCTCCGCAAAAGTATATAGGTCAGTTGGTTCTGGATCTCCTACGTAAAAAGTCTTTTCATGAACTTTTTCAGAAGGAGCAAGTAAAATACTATAGATCTGATAAGCTATATTTTCTACATATCCCATGGATCTTCTATAATGCCCTCTTCCGATATGAAAATACAATCCTTTTTCTATCGCTTTAAAAAAATTAAGGTAAGGTTCTCCCATCCAAGGGCCCCATACAGATATAGGTCTAATGATTGTCCATTCGAATGGAAGATTTTTCCAATTTCTCACTATTTTTTCTCCCTCTACTTTGCTCATACCGTAAGCAGTAGATGGCATATAATCTGTATCGTATTTTGGTATATAACCCATTTTGCATACTAGTAAAGATGATGTAAATATAACTCTTTTTAAATTTTCAGGGTATGCTTCATTTAATTTAATTAAGGCGTTTATGAGGTTTATTACACCATCTATATTAGGTGCGAATTCATTTATATCGGTAATCGCATGTGCCCCTGTTTTTGCAGCTAAATGAACTATATATTCTGGTTTAAAGTCTACTACTAATCTTTCTAGTTCTTTATAATTCATTATATTACATTCTTTCCAATATTCGTAATGATCCTTTTTAAAAGGAGGTTTAATATCAATGTTTAAAATTTTATCTTTTTTGATCAACGCATAGTCAACAAAATTAGTTCCCACAAAACCAGATCCACCAGTTACTATAATTCTCATAGTATCACCATAGGTTAATATTATGCCAGTTTTTCAAACTCTTCAACTAGTTTTTTTGCAACAACTGTTATATTGTAATGACTTTGGATGAATTTTCTTGAATCTCTACTACATTTAGTTCTAATGGCATTTATTATTTTATATGCTAAGTCGTGCTCCGAATATGGATCGAAATATATTGCATAATCTTTAGCAATTTCATTAAAAGGTATAAATAAATCATTATATTTCATCCCATCCGAAGCTATTGTGGGAATATTAAAATACAAAGACTCAATTAAAGGCAACCCAAATGTTTCCTCTAATGAAGGGATTACAAAACAATCGGCGTTACTGTAAAAATCGAATATTTCTGCATAACTCACCACACCCTGAAAAATAACATCCTTATCTATTTTAATACTTTTAACAATGCTTAATAAATATTGGTAATAATCAGGATAACAATTAGTATTTCCAACTATAATTAATTTGCCATCATATAATTCTTTGGATTTTATAAAAGCAAAAGCTTTAATTAAAACTTCTATATTTTTATGAGGCGAAACAATAGCTACTGTTAATATATAGTTAAATGAGTATTTTTTTATGTTATTTACTTTAAACTTCTCAAAATCCAATCCATGTCTTAACAGAAAACATTTTTTATCAGGAATATTATATATTTTTTTTATGATTTTCTTAGATCTTTCTGAACAAAAACGAACTTTTGATGCTTTTTTGCTTGAGAACCATCCTAAACAAAAAAGCAATTTATTTCTTATCTTTTCCTTAAAAGACCACTTAAATATTATTTTAGAAAAAGGGTTTGTATTCTCAATAAAAAGAACAACTTTACATGGTGCAAATAAAGAAGTAACATTCCCTACAGAGTATAATATATCTATACTATTTAAATAAATATAGAATGGGAGCACAATCTGTTCGTACAAAACTCGCAAATATGGATTTGATGGACAATTTTGTAAGATAATTTTTACAAAACTATCAGGAACAAAATTAATAATATATTTTTGTTCGGAACTTACAAAAATATAATATTTGTTTTTTTTATCTATTTGATCCAATGCTTTCATTAGTATCTGGAAAACACTAATACCAGCACCAGCACGAGCACTAAGAGCATTAAGAGCAATGTTCATTTGAAAATCCTTGTTTTAATTTTAACAAATTCGATACCCATGAGGTGAAGCTTGAATAACATCATGGATTCTACCACAAAACAGCTTTATAGCACAGGAGGTGCGTTGCCTCATCGAAATACTAACCCAACTAAAGATAATGCCTCATCGAAAAATCTAACCCTGAGACACTCCTTCCCCGTACCTTGGTATTGGGGGAGGATCATCATGGGGTTACAGATGAAGGAAAAACAACGCATTACGGCACAGGTCGCTCCCCGTTACCAACGGGGAAGCAAGAAGGACAAACAGAGGATTCTCTACGAGTTTATCCACCTGACGGGCTACCACCGCAAGTACGCGATCCACCTACTGGGTACCTTGTGTAAGAAATGCTTCCAAATATTTCGTTGAAGCAACTGCTGTTAGTAATAGGGCAAATAAACCTATGTTATAATCTGTTTTTTAGTTTGCATTTACAAAGTCTTTATGCGTTCGAGTTAAAAGGTTTAAGGCTAGTTAAAAGGAATGTAGAAGGGTCACAAGGTAGGGTAAAAAAACCGACATAAGGTGAGAATATAAGAGGTGTCTTAAACATTTTTTAAAATATAAAAACATTGATCTATCGTCTGCTAAGACAGAATACATAATTTTTAGGGGCGCCCAAGTAGTAGTTCACTTTCTTAATTGAGGGGAATGGCTATCTTTCCGCGGTTCTAGATTAAATAAGTAAGAAAAAAGAAATGGCAAAATCAAATTTATTGGATAAACTTCAGTTATTATTGTTGTGGATCCAAATATCAATAATATATAAAATAAAGATATAATTTCTTTTTTTGCTTTTAAATAAGAATATATAAAAAGCAAAACTAATGGCAAAAATAGCGCAAAACCACCCAATAGACCTAAATTTCCTAGGATTGCTGCATAAAAAGAATCCATAATAAACATTTCACCTGAAATTAAACTATATGTATTTGTATATTTACCGAAGTTATTCGAAAAAAATCCAGTATTTTTTAAAATATTAAATAATATTTTAAATCTTGTTCCTCCAGAAATATTTATATATTCTTCTCTGAAATAATTTACGAAAAACAATGAAGATAGAATAATAGGAAAAATCATTATAAAATGCAAATAAATTCTTTTTTCTGAAACTATATACAATAAAGACTGAATAAAAAATACCATTATACCTGTTCCACTCATTGTTAAAATAATACTTATAAAATAAATAATATATTTAATAATATTTATTTTTTTAATTAAAAATAAATGATTAAACAGCGTGATATTAATAAAAAAAGCAGAAGTATTAGGCAACAAGAAAAACCCAGGATTTCTCAATGTATATCCCCAAAAATTTAATCCAAACCATTTTAAAGCCATAAAAAATTGAATTATTTGAATAATAAAATTTAGATAAAATAATAAATCTATATATTTTATAAATAGTATTATATTAGTTTTATAGTTTATATTAAGTAATAATAAAATTACTAATATCGGTAACAAAAAACGTAATCCGCTGAATATTTCTAATAATCCAACACTTGATAAAATTATATTGAAAAATATCAAATTTAAAAAGCCGATAACATTCAATAATAATAAAAATTTTATTTTATTTTTTAAAATATATATTGAGCTTATAAATATTATTAAAAATATAATAATATCCTTGATTGCTTTTAGATAAATCGGAGTAATTATAACTGCTTGAGATATTAATTCATTTTTCATAAGTGATAAAACTTCACCGATATTCATAAAAGGTGTTATTATAATACCAAATATTAACAATTTATTTAACATTTCATTTATATTTATTTTTGTGATTTTATTTTTATAGTGCATTATAACAACTATGGAAATATTTTTTTATATCTAATATCCCAAATTAATTGTGGGCACCTTGAAAAACCATGTTTTCCGTCTGATCCGACAACAGATCACAATTTTTCTTCTCCGGAAAACCTTTCAATAATGATCCATCCCGAATTTTGTGTAAACGGTTTTTATCGTGATACCCGATCACCATAAAAGATGTTAAATTGATGCATTGCCATCCCCTAGTCTCGGATAGGCATGGTCCATTTCTTCCTATGCAAGCTTCATGGCTGCCTCGGTCGTAGGAAAGAACAAGCGATTTTTCGTCACTTTCCGAAGGCAAAAATTGAGTGACTCTAGAGCATTGGTCGTATAAATGGCTTTACGGATCGCTTCCGGGTATTTGAAGAATGGAATAATCTCTGCCCAACGGTTGTTCCAGGAACGGGAGATCATCGGGTATTTAGTATCCCACCGTTGGGCAAACTGCTCTAGCTGTTCCACAGCTTCCTCTTTACTGGCTGCCGGGTACACCTTTTTTAGGTCCCGGGCAACTGCTTTGCGGTCCTTGTAGGGGACAAACGTAAGGGAATTAGGCACCCTGTGCACCATGCAGAGCTGGACTTCCGTCTGGGGGAACACCGTCCGAATCGCTTCCGCAAACCCACTGAGACCGTCTACTGCGGCAATCAAAATATCCTGGACTCCCCGGTTCTTGAGCTCATGTAAAACTCGTAGCCAGAACGCTGCCCCTTCGGCTTAATCAATCCAGAGTCCCAACAGCTCCTTTTTGCCCTCTACCGTGATTCCTAACGCAACATACAGGGCTTTTTTGCCCACTTTTCCCTCATCCCGGACATTCAGCACCAACGCATCGAGAAACACGATAGGATACAGCGGCTCAAGATTCCGGTTTCGCCCGCTATCCCGTAGCTCTTTTACCGAATCGGTGGCACGGCTAATCAGTTCCGCTGAAACCTCAACTCCGTAGATCTCTTTGAAATGGGCGGCTATTTCGCGGGTCGTCATTCCCCGTGCGTACATCTATAGGATCTTATCATCAAACCCCTTAAACTACCGCTGGTGTTGGGGGACGATGGTCGGCTCGAAGGGTCCTTCCCGGTCTCGTGGAAGGGTAATTTCAAGGGGCCCTTGGTCGGTCCTGAGGGTCTTTGTTTCCCCTTTCGCCGGTTCTCAGTCTCCTTCTCGCCTTGGTCATGCTTTTCATACCCTACATGTTCGGTGAGCTCCGCTTCCATGGCCCGCTCGATCAGGGCTTTGGTAAGTTGCTTCAGCAGACCCTCTGGACCGATACTATCTTCCGGTCCCCGATGCTCTTTTAACAGTTCATCCAGTACTTCTTTTGTGATAGCCATACCTACTCCTTCTTGTAGTATAGCCGTTTACACAAAAATTGTTACAGGCTCACCAAAGGCCGCGAGTAGGACAGGAACAACCCCCACGAAGCCAACCTCGCTATCTGTCAAGAAAGATGTCACCTTTTAGCTCACTTTTTGAAGAATATATCGCTTCGTTTCTACTGAAGGGTTTAAGTACACCACTTTGCGATAGGCCCACTGTTTGGGACCTTTCTTCGGAAAGCGTTCTGGATGATCTTTCCAAGCCCTCTGTAGAGTCTGGTTCCGTAGTTCAAACAGCTTTACGTCTTCGCCCCTCCTCCGTTGAAGCGTAGTAATGTACCCTAACCCCGTATGTCGATGCACCGTATTGTACCAGTGCAGGAAGTCTCCCATCCATTGCCGTGCCTCCTCCAGGGTGCGAAACTTCCCCGGATACGAGGCATGATACTTCAGAGTTCGGAAAAAGGACTCAATGTACGGGTTCTCATTCTTCACCCAGGGCCGCGAGTAGGACAGGAACATCCCCAACGAAGCCAGCCACACCGAAAACGTAGCCCCTCGCATCGGATTGCCATTATCCGAATGTACCTACACGCCCTTCAGATTTCGCCGTTGCTGGATCGATTCGAACAGCTGCCGTCCGTACTCCTTTAGGTGCGCCCATTTGTCAACACAAAATATGGGACTAGTTTATGAGATGCCCTCCCTCTGCCGTGTCTCATGCAGCCTCCTCCAGAGACTGCTCCTGTGCAAAGTGTGATCCATACACCTCATCGGGTGTACGATACTCCAGGGACTGGTGGAACCGTTGCCCATTGTAAAAGGCAAAGTACCGCTTCAGCCCTTCCTTCAATTCCCCCATCGTTTGGTAGTCTGAAAGATAAATATCCTCGTACTTCAGACTCCTCCAGAACCGTTCCACCCAGATGTTGTCCCGTACCCGATCCCTGCCATCCATGCTGATCTGAATCTTATGCCGCTCTAACACTGAGATAAATGCTTCCGAGGTGAACTGACTCCCCTGGTCGGTGTTGAAGATCGCCGGTACTCCCCACACCTGAATCGCCTCCTCCAGAGCTGAAATACAGAACTCCGCATCTAAGGTGTTTGACACCCTCCAACTTAATACCTTTCGGGAGTACAGATCCAGAATCACCACCAGATACACGTACCCTCCCGCCAAGCGCACATACGTGATATCCGTTGCCCACACCTGGTTCGGCAGCCATATCTTCTTATCCCTCAACACATACGGATACTTCCTGTGTTCCTTACAGGCAATCGATAACCGCCTTCTCGCATAAATCGCCTGTAGCCCTGCCCGGCGCATGATCCGCCTCACCTGTTTCTCCGTCACCCCAAAGCTTGATATCGCTTTCGCTACTTTCCGATACCCGTAGAACGGATGCCGGTCCATCACCTCAAGAATTGCCTGTAATACCTGCATCTCCCATTCCTCGGCCTTACGGTGAGGTTGGTAGTAATACGCCGAACGGCTCATCCCCAACAGCTCACACTGCTCCTCCATGCGTAACAGCGGATGCTCCGGCTCTATAGCGGAGGCTCGCTCCCGTATAGTTGCCTGTACTTTTTTTTTAAGAACTCGTTCTCTACCTGGAGTTTCCCTACCTGCTTGTACAGCTCCTCCTGCTTCCTCTCCAGCTCTTGGGCCTCTTTGTCCTTTCCTCCTCGCTCAAAAATGCTACTGGCCCCCTCTACCAGTTCCTTCTTCCACAACGCAACCAATGCCGCTCCTACCTGGTAGGTAGTGGCAATCTCTTGAACTGTTTTCTCTCCCTTAAGCGCTTCCAGGGCTACTTTGGCTTTGAAAGCCTTGTCGTACCGTTTCCTCATGGTAGTTACTGTATACCTCCCTCCTGCTATATAGGAAGAGGGCTATTCATAACCAGCACCCCGTTTTGTGTCCAAAAATTTGGGCTCAGCATAATAGATAGTGATGTTTCTTGTATGTCTTTTACATCATGGGATCTTTTAAAACTTGAAAACGGCTTTCTAATAGCCTAATAAATACACCTCCAACTACAGAGCGAGCATGAAACCTCTCACATCGCGGTTCGGTTGTATAATACCAATCACAGAGAGGCACTCTATCTGGAGTATCATGAATGAAACGAAAAATCGGTTTAATAAAGTTTATAAAATCCTCTTTGGAATCATATAACGATGCAACCCAAAATTCCCAATCAAGTTTTGTATAATCCATTCTATTGTCCAAAGGGCATCCGTATCTGTTCATTTGTTTTTTATAGAACATAAGTTCCTTTTGAATTACATGTTTTGGGAAAAGATTAAGTCCTAATATCCTATCCCATATTAAATTATATTTTAGACTCCATGTTCCGGCAGCTCCAAATGCTAACATAAAATGATCTCCATCATCTGCTTCCTCAAGCCAACGATTGGCCATATCATGTGCTGCTCTTGAATATATAGTAGCCACTTCAAATTCTCCAGCCATCTTACATACTCGAGAAAAAGATTCTAGTGCAATTATTGCTTTTAAAGATAAGTTTGTGTTTCTTGCTAAGGGTCCAGCAAAATCATCGGTACATAATTGATTATCAGGAGAGTACCCAAACTCTTTTAAGTAATTTGCCCACAAAATAAGGGTTTCCCAAAACTTACGAGGATAATCAACATTTTTATCTAAAAATGTTAGCGCTGAGATCAAGATAAGCATATTCCCACATTCTTCCACAGGCATCTGTTCCTTAGTGTATACTCCACCTCTATATACTTGTCCATTTGCAAGAGGATACGTTCCAAGGTCGTGGGGTGCAAAGGAGTGAGGCCAGCGTTCAGATGAAGCATATTGTAGTACAGGAGTTAACTCTGCTCTTAGCAACTCTGGATTGTAAACAAGTGCGAAAGGAGCAGTTGGATATGTTACATCAACTGTAGCGATGCATCCATTGCTAGTATTTTCTTTAGAAAAGTGATAAGGCGTACCATCAAAGTCTCTAACTAGTTTTTGAGCTCCACAAGTCTGACGGAAAGCCAACATTCCGATTGTAGCATATTCCATCCCTCCTGCCGCAAATAATTCATCTTGAACTTGAAGGTCGAAATGTTCACATCGATCAACTATTTCGGTAAACCTAACGTGGGCTTCCTCTAGAAGAGTCCCGATGGTTCTTTCTTCTTTTCTCCAAAAGGGTTTCATTCTCCTTTCCATGTACTCAATCGAAAATAAATCATCGTAGGCTATCATTATTCGAGCATTCTTAGGATTCTTATCCACAGAACCCAAAGATAAACAGCAGGCTAAAACAGGACTGTCCTCCCAACTTTTTTTATGAAGTCGTACCTGCCTAGGCATTCTGAGATCATCTGATACAGGTAAAGAACCTTTGTGAATAAATTGAGTTAATCCTTGGAGAGCGGAGGTTAAGCAGGTCTCTGCTAAACAATCACGGGGAACAGCTAAATACAAATAACCCCAATCTATTCTTTGAAAATCACCACATTTTTCAAGTACTGGTTGCGATAGTGATCCTACTTGCAAAACATCTAAATTTGATAATCGATATCTGCTCCAAACAACTTTTTGTTCCCATGAGTGAACTGCAATATCTGAAGCTGCATCAAAATAAAGGGAGACATCGTGAGCCAGAGAATCCACTGAACGTACAGACCAGTAAATATAAGTTAAAGGCCAGGAAAATAGGTCTAGATCATTCGGTAGACATGGTGTAAGAAAAGTTAAAGATAACTCAATCCTTTCGTTGGCAAATCGGAAAATAGTTCTTGTTGGAAAGACCTTTACTTCTTGTTGAGGAATAAACGGAATACCTTGTACCTGTCGTCCTAGAAAGCGGTATGTAGTCCCATCAATCCGTACATATCCAGAGAGTGGATGTTCAGCACCCGTCCAGTGGCGAGTAGGACCGCTATATAAGTAATCCTCTTGCGACCAAATACTAAAATATGGATCGCATACAATCAATGGAATTGCTGGTATTCTAGTTACCTTTTCCTTCATTTTGATAATTCTCCTATTTTTCTTGACAATACCTTATTCTGTTATATAATAGTTTTCGGTAACGTTATTGTTAACGTTAACGAATTTTTCATCACATAGGGCAATGGAGAAATAATGCAGCGGGTTCGATTGAAAGATATCGCTGAAAAAACAGGATACACAATTAACACAATCTCCAGAGCCTTGAACAATAAATTAGATATAAATGAAAATACAAAAAAACATATACTGCAGGTTGCGAAAGAACTTGGGTATCGTCCAAATAAGGTTGCACGCTCTTTAAGGCTCAATAAGACAAAAACTATTGGGGTAATTGTCACTGATGTAGCGAATCCTTTCTTCGCTACAATCATAAAATATATTGAACAAGAATGTCAGCGACGAAATTATAGCATTATTCTTCGTGATTCCGACGAGAATCAAAAGAATGAGGAGGAGGCAATAAATCTGTTAGTATCAGAACAAGTAGATGGTATAATCTTGGTTCCTGTCCAAAAATCTACCTCTTCAATATTAAGACTTCAAGAACTCCGAATCCCATTCGTGCTTGTAGGTAGGTTTTTCGAAAACATGGATTGTGACTTCGTAGTAACAAATGATGAAGAAGGTGGCTTCATCGCAACCGAATACTTAATTAAGAAAGGACATAGACAAATCGCATGTATAAATGGGCCTACTTATATATCCTCTGCGAGAGAAAGATTTAAAGGATATTATCGTGCGATGAATGCATACGGCATTCCGGTGCAAAAAGATTTACTCCGGGAGAATGTTATATCTCTAGAAGGTGGATATCAAGCATGTAAAGAATTGTTGAATAATAAGATCTTACCTTCTGCAATCTTTGCTTATAGCGACTATGTCGCCGCTGGCATTATAAGGGCTTTATATGAGAACGGGAAAAGGCCTGGGGTAGATGTATCTCTTATTGGATACGATGATATCGATTACTCCTTATGTTTCGAAAAACCCTTAACTACAATTCATATTCCTAAAAAAGAACTTGCCATCCGGTCAGTTGATATTCTATGCAGCAAAATGGAAGCAAAAGAATCATTACCTATAGTGCAGGAAAAGATCAAAGTTTTTTTGGTGGAAAGGGAGACTGTAGGTGTTGTGAAATGATGCCCAGATTGGGGATCAATTATATTAGTTTGAAGGAGGATATATATGAAAAGAGCAGTATTTCTAATGATGGGCTTTTTTATTGCAATAAGCACACTAACATTGTGGGCTGGCGGTAGCAAGGAAATCCAGAAAACGGGGCCAGTAAAAATTAATTATTGGACTTTGTTTACTGGCGGGGACAAAGACTATATGGATGCGATGGTTGAAAAATTTGCTCAAGAAAATAAAGATATTCAAGTGGATCAACTAGTCGCAAAATGGGAGAATTTCTATGATTTTCTTACAACTGCAATTGCAGGTGGTAACGCTCCCGATGTAGCGGTTATTCATATGACTTACGTTCCGGTGCTAGCTTCAAAAGGGGCCTTGTTTCCAATTGATGATGACATTAAACGAATGAATATTCCCGGTGACGACTTCTTGGACGTTCCATGGCAGCGAACCTTTTTCCAAGGGAAACAGTACGCAGTGCCTCTTGATGTTCATCCTCTTATCCTTTTTTACAATACTAAGGTACTTAGAGAGGCCGGATTAATTGGTACCGATGGTAAATTTGCCCCTCCAACAACACCCGAGGGTTGGTTGAAGGCGTTCGAAACTATTAAAACCAAAACAAAAGCTGTTCCGTATAACTTTGCGGCGAATTCAACAGGATTATACCGAGAATGGTTTGGATTGTTGCATCAATTTGGAGGAACTCTATTAAGTGCAGATAACAAACGTGCAGCATTTAATTCTTTAGAGGGTGTGGCCGCGTTGCAGTTATTAGTGGATTTTGTTTACAAATATGGATATTCGAAAGAAAATCTAACAGTCCAACAGACGTTTACCATGTTTAAAAATAATGAATCAGCAACTGAAGGTTATGGGGTTTGGAGAACAGGAGCCTACGAAAAAGAAAATATAGAGTTTGGAACAACCTTCTATCCTACATTTGGGAAACAACCGGCTTTCTGGGCCAATTCACATGTTTTTGCATTGCCTCAACAACGAAAAAAAGATACCCAAAAAGTTGACGCTTCTATGAAATTCATAAACTGGATGACAAACAATACAATTATGTGGACTAAAGCTGGGCATGTTCCATCGCGAAAATCAGTTATAAAAAGCAAAGAATATCAAGCCCTCAATAATCGTCCATTCGCAAAAGACATCTCTATGTTATCTTATGTGAAATATGCTCCTGCAATTACATCTTTAGATGAAGTAGAAAAGTTTGTCATTGAAGCAGTGCAAGCTGCAGTAATAGCAAAAAAGGATGTTAAACAAGCATTAGACGATGCTGCGCAAAAAGTTAACAATGTATTAAAATAACAGCTTTGCAATAGTCGGTGGGACTTCCCACCGACTATGTTCAAGGCATGGCATGAAGGTTTTGCTATGGTAGATAAGAAAACAATAAGAAATATTCGAGATGGGTATTTATTTTTAAGCCCGTATCTCATTTTAGTTATCATATTTCTTATTTATCCAATATTTTCCGGATTATGGATAAGCCTGCATGAATGGGCAATTCTAGGAAGTAACAAGCCTTTTATAGGATTGAATAATTATCGTCAACTTTTTAGTGACGAAGTGTTTTGGAAGTCCTTATTTAATACATTTTATTTTGTCTTACTAAGTACTCCTCTACTTGTAATACTAGGATTGCTTTTTGCTGTCATGCTTAACAAAGAAATTAAAGGAAGGACTTTTTTTCGTGCTGCAATATTCATGCCTTATTTGTTATCTATTTCTGTAGTCGGTATGCTTTGGCTTTGGTTGCTTCAACCGAGACATGGATTAGTTAGTTACTATCTTGAAAAACTACCATTTTTCCCACAGATCAATTGGCTCGGAGATCCAAAATACGCTATGCCATCTATAGTTATTACGACAGTCTGGTGGACGATAGGGTTTAACATGGTACTCTTTCTTGCTGGATTACAAGATATTTCGAAGGAACTGATAGATGCATCTAAAATTGATGGCACTAACGCTTTTCAAGAGTTCTGGTACATAACTCTACCGTTATTACGTAGAGTTACTTTATTCGTGGTGATAATGCAAATTATTCGTTCATTTCAAATATTCGGTCAAGTTTATATTATGACTGGTGGTGGCCCATACGGAGCGACAAGAGTACTTGTTCAATATATTTATGAAAATGGATTTAAATATTGGAAAATGGGTTACGCTTCTGCAATGGCATATGTGCTATTATTAATAATTATGTTCTTTACTTTAATTCAGCTCAAAATTGGAGAAAAAGAGAATTAGGGAACTAAACATGTTAAAAAAAACACCTCTGACGAGATATTTACTAGTTTTTTTATTAACTGTTGTTGCTGCATTATGGATAGTGCCCCTTTTTTGGATGTTGTCTACTTCTTTAAAAAATGAAACAGATACTACTAATATTCCTTTGCAATGGATTCCTCCAAAAATTACTTTCGAAAACTATGAATATATACTTTTTAAATCTCTTTTAATACGGTGGTTATTAAACAGTTTTATTATATCCTCTACGGTTGTTTGCTTTGATCTTTTTATTAATTCCATGGCAGCTTTTTCCCTTTCACGTTTAAAATTCCCTGGTAGAGATATAATTTTTAGTATTATTCTAGCTACACTCATGGTGCCTCAACAAGTTACAATAGTTCCTCTATATTTAATGGTTAATAAAATGGGACTTGTCGGCACCTATCCAGCAATTATCATTCCTCGTGTTGCAATGGCCTTGGGTGTTTTTATGCTAAGACAATTTTTTCTTCAAATACCTAAAGAATATGAAGAGGCAGCGGAAATAGAGGGAGCAGGAAGATTTCTAATCTATTGGCGAATAATGATGCCACTCACGATTCCTGCATTATCTGCATTAGCAATTTTCGCTTTCTTAGGAGCGTGGAATGATTTCATGTGGCCACTTATAGTAGCGAACACTCCTGAAATGTTTACTTTGCCAGTTGGGCTTGCGAATTTTTCCGGTACATATCAATTTGAATATGCAAAAAGTATGTCAGCCGCTCTTATTGCGAGTCTCCCTGTTATTTTGGTTTTTCTATTTTTTCAACGCCAGTTCATTCAAGGAGTGGCAATGACTGGTTTAAAAGGTTAAAGTGAAAAGGAGCTAAAAATGATTCCTCGTCCTGAATATCCACGACCACAGTTTGAGCGAACTGAATGGATAAATCTGAATGGTAGTTGGTCGTTTTGTTTTGATTTTGGGAAATCTGGGATGGACCGTGAACTCTATCTTTCTAAAGGTTTTGATAGAGAAATTATTGTACCCTTTTGTCCTGAAAGCATTTTATCAGGAGTTGGCTATAAAGATTTCATTGAATCAATGTGGTACCATAAGAAGATATCCATACCTCGGGCGTGGGCAAACAAGAAAATACTGCTTCATTTCGGGGGTGTAGATTATGAATGCGAAGCATTTATTGATGGGAAAAGTGTGGGTCGACACTGGGGAGGGTCTACCTCTTTTTACTTTGACATTACTCGTTTTGTTCGAGCAGGCGAATCGCATAATTTAGTACTGTATGTGTTCGATGATACCAGATCAGGTAGACAAGCTGGAGGAAAACAAAGTCCTGAGTATAGTTTTAAAAAGAAAAGATGTCATTACACACGTACTACGGGTATATGGCAAACAGTATGGTTAGAAGCAGTTCATTCACAAGGTCTTAAGAGTTGTCAGATAATTCCAGATGTCGATAATAGCAGACTCACTATAATACCTAAGTTCTTTTCCCAAGCTAAGGGGAAACGATTACGGATTCGATTATTTGAAGAAGGGCGAAAAGTTAGCGAAATAAATGAGTATGTATCTGATGGTATGCCTCTTTATATACCAGTGGAGAATCCACACCTTTGGGAGCCAGGCAAGCCATATCTCTACGATCTTGAATTTACTGTCTTAGCAAAAGAGGGAGAAATTATAGACTCAGTACGCAGCTACTGCGGCATGCGAAAGATTCTCTGGGAAGGTAATCGTTTATATATCAATGATAAACCTGTCTATTTAAGATTTGTATTAGACCAGGGTTTTTATCCTGATGGTATTTGGACTGCCCCTTCTGATGAAGACTTAAAGAGGGATATCATCTTAGCTATACAAGCAGGTTTTAATGGAGCACGTCTCCATCAAAAGGTTTTCGAAGAGCGTTACCATTATTGGGCAGATAAACTTGGATTTCTAACATGGGGAGAAACACCTAGCTGGGGCCTTCATGTTACTGAAGAGATTAGTGCACGCAATATACTAAGTGAATGGCGGGAAATATTAGAAAGAGACAGAAACCATCCTTCAATCATTGCTTGGACTCCTTTAAACGAAACACGATTTATTGAACCAAATCCAAAACAGCATAATAGATTGCACGTAGACTTGTATGATTTAGCTAAAGCTCTTGATCCAACCAGACCGGTTAATGACGCAAGCGGATACATACATGTAAAGACGGATCTTTGGACAGTGCATCTCTACACTCAGTCACCGGAAGAACTTTTTGAGCTATTAAAACCGAATCAAGAGAAAGGGGTTTTTCGGAATTTCCCGGAATGGGAACCTCCATACGAGAATCAGCCTTATCTTGTAGATGAATATGGTGGGATTCTTTGGATACCTGATGAGAAATTAAAATTCATGAATACTTCCTGGGGTTATGGCAAGAATCCACAAACGATCGAAGAGTTTTATGCAAGACTGGAAGGGCTAACTAGAGCCATACTTTCTAATAGTCATATCTGCGGTTACTGCTACACGCAATTAACAGATGTTGAGCAGGAACAAAACGGGATCTATAATTTTGACAGAACTGAGAAATTTGATATGAACCGTATACGAAAAGTGTTTGGACAAGTACCTGAAGCGTATATCTGATCTACAAACCCCAAGATCTATTGGGTCATTCTCTTACTGCGCCTGCAACGTAAACGTGATGATGCAAGAATAATCTCCAGCCGTAGGGAAGTCCAAAGTGTCCACCGTGAACACGAAGGAGTACCGGACTCCTACGTAGGCAGTGGGAGACGCGCTAGCGGCGACGGTGTAGCTCTGGGCGGGGGTTAAAGAAATGGGGGTTCCATTCAGGGTTACCCGTAGAGGAACGGTACTCGTGTCCGCAGGGTCCACGATCTGTAGGGCGTTCCCGTACTGGGAAACCATGGAAAGGGTATAGATTTGATTAGACCGTACCATCAGGTCTACCGCGCGGGTCTTTCCCTCTTCCAGAATTCCGAAATCTAGGGTAGAAGCGGTGGAACCCGCGCTAAAGGGAGAGCCCGGGGGCACGAGGGATAGTTCCATCACCGCGGGCATGGTGATCCGGACCTGAAACGAGCGCTGAGCTTTCTGAGTATAGGAAGCAAGCGTCCCCTGATACAGGGTTAGATTGATCGTATCCGTGAAGGTGCCCGCCGGTGGGAACTGTCCCGGAGGGAGAATCACCACAAAGGAGAGATCCTGGGTGGTCCATCCACTGTCGTCGGGAAAACTTCCCCGAAGCACCTCTTGGGGTGTAGGGTTGGCCGATAGGTCCTTAAGAACGTTTCTAGTATCCGCGGCATCGTAAATCTGATATGCCAACACGCCTCCACCTGTCCCAGAGGCCAGACGGGTTTCGAAGGAGCCGGAACTACCGGCGGAAAAAGTGACGAAATACTCTGTAGGCCCTCCCCGGTGCCGCACGCTAAAAGTGCCGGTCAGCACGAGTTCAGCGTCTAAGGTGTACGTTCCCGTGATTCGATTCGGTACGTTTTGGAACAGTAACTGCTGGGACCATCCGAGGGCCACACAGAGAGGGAACAAAAAGACCATCAGTAACAAACTCTTACTTCTCGTCATGGTTTACCTCCAGCGTCCCCAATGAAACGAACCCAGAGCTCTCCGGTGGAATTCGAATCTTTATGGAAGAATCGATCCCCGCAACTCGAAGTTCGTACTCGCCGGGAACAAGCCCGTACGCTTGGAACATCCCTGTTTCATCCGTGAAGAACGGTACAGGCGGAACTGCTTCCTTTCCCGCGGGAGCTTGACCTTTCCATGAGATGGTTCCCCCGCGATACGCGATGGGCGCTCCACTTCTAAATCGTACCGTTCCTTCCACAAACACGGTAGGCTTTGTTCCCGCTCGGATGACAGTTCCACTTCGGTAGCTAGGTCGCAGGACCCGGACGTTTTCCCCTACTTCGGATCCGGCCGGAGCTTGGGGCGCGTCTATCAAGAGCTGGGTTTTCTCGTAGGAGTTTAGAAGGAGCAAACCAGGGCTTTTACTGCTAGCGGGAATGTCGCCACTGCCCGTGCTGCTAACCCAGAGGGTTTCATTCTCCAAGCTTTCAATGGGAACCACGAGGGCGAAACTGTCGTAAATGGGTTTGGAGAGCGCCCATGTTCCATCGGCATACGCGACTGAGGTTCGTCCCTGCGCGGTAAGACGGCTAGCCACATACTCGGAACTTCCTTTGTAGAAGGTCTGTATGAGGGATCCTTCGAAGAAGCGGTTGCCGTAGGATCCCCCTGCGCGGAACGAGGCGGGGCGTTCCTTTTCGAGGGGGAATCCTTCCACCACTCCATCCACCACCAACGTGCCTTCCCGCACCTCCGGCCGTACCTGCACGCTGGCACTGGCGCTTCCTTCCGAGAGGGAAGAGGTGAAACTTGAAGTTCTACGCCCTTCCGGCGAGGTGATGGTGAGGGAGAGGGACCCCCGAGTGTCTAAAGCTCCTGATTCCGAACGGGTTACGCTGACGCTCAACAGGAAGTTGACTCCCTTCCTTAGGGTCTGGAGAGCCGTCAAGGAAAAGAAGGACTTATTCTCTCCTTCCCGGGCAAACTGGTATGTTCCCGACACCCCAAGACTCAACCCGAAGGGAAAGGGTTGACTAATCATAGCGCTCAACTCCCAGGAGGGGGGAGAAGAAGCATCCAATGGTTCGAACGCCGTGTGGAACCGGCTTCCCTTATACTGGGCTCCAAACCCCACCATGGGATAGGTCTTCCGTCCAGGGAAAGAAATCCGGTACTTTAACGAAGCCGCCCAATCTTCCATCGAATACTCCCGAAAGGACAAGGCGAAATCCCCCATCAATATTCCAAGTGGTAGCGCGAAAAGTGTTTCGATACCGCCCAATTGTCTAGAGGGGTTTCCCTGTAAGTTCGCGCCAAAGGTAAACCAGGGATTGAGCCCCCACAGGAACGATCCCTGAACCGTGGGAACGTCCGGATCCCACCGGGGGATTCCCCCTCCCAGGGAATAGGAACCCTCTCCTTCCGGTTGCATCCTTCCATCGAAGGCCACGAACCGTTCCAGCGTGCGCTCGGGAGTATTCTCCTCTTGAAGGACGATCCGCACGTCGTTCACACCGGTCACGTAGGGAAAATTCAACAGTCGATGCCTACCGGGTTCCAACGTCAGGGTTCGAATCAGTTGATCGTTCACGTACACTAAGACCGTTGCCGGCCGTTCCAGGATTAATTCCTCGCGGCTTAAGGTTCGGTCCTTACGGAAAAGAGAAGCGTCCCGAAGGATCGATATCCCTTCGAGGATAACGGGAGATTGAAACCCCTGCACCGCGATTCCCAATGTTCCTAGGCTGAGCCGCATGGAATGGTGTTCAAAATCCTTCACCAGGCGTTCGTACTCGAAGGTGAACTCAGGTTCGGGATACGTTCCTGCAGATACTCCCGCCTCCAACACCCAACCCTTATAGTTCATCGTGGGAGAAGCGGAAAAGAACAGGGGAACGGTGGTAGGTGTCTTTGCGTACGGTTCGTACCAGATAGAGGCAGAAGAACTCAAGTTCAAGTATCCGCTAAACTCCTTGGGAAAATCTGTCTCGGCTCTAGTGATGGTAGACTGACCGGATAGGATGATATCCTGGGATACTCGCAACTCAGGGGGAATCGAGACTCGAAGGGCGAGAAGCTGCCTGTCGAAGGTCATCTCCAGACCCAAAGCCGAAACCCGTTCTATCTCTACCCATCCCGCCCGCGGCCCTTCTTTGATCCCCTCCCATACTTCTTCCTTTAACCTGCCTTTAAGGAACTTTTTCAACTCTTCCAGGGGGAGATAGATCTTCCCCTCTTCCGTGATCATTGTTTCTATCTGTCCTACCCGTAATCCTTCCACGGCTAGATCAATGGGAACGCGCAATTCCCGTTCCTGGGCGCCTCCCCGCTCGAGTGGTAACCCGAAAAGAAGGAGGAGAAGGGGCACCGTTCCGAGGGGATTAGCGAACCGCCTCATACTGGAAATTCACTTCGAGGGCGGAAGGATCCACGTCCTGAAGTTCGGGAGGGAGGGGCAAAAAGACAGTCCGTTTGGAACCGGCAAGAAGGTTTTCCCCGGAGATCCCTCGCAAAGAGTCTCCTTCGAAAACTAGTTTCCTTCCAATGGCCGAAACTTCGATCGTTAAATCCCCTAGGATGGTATGGGCTGTACCCTGGTTCTGGAATACCAGGAAGATCCCTTTCCTTCCTTCCTTGTCAGTACCCACGGAAGTTTGGATGATCCGGACTTCGGCCTTCGCGTGAGAGGGCAACACGTACAGGGAGCCTAGATACCGGGTAAGGATTCGTATGGATCCCCCCGCTCGTTTATTCTCGCCGAAATCCACGGGGAGTTGTTCCACTAGAAGCCGGAAAGCCAACTCTTGGGAAGGATTGGCGTCCCCTTTCCATTGGACCCGCACCAGTTGAATGCCCTTTGGTCCAATCACTACCCTAGAGGGATACACGGTGAACAGTTCATCGGCAGGGGAGTTGACTTCCCACCCTTCCCTATCCTCTGTCCGGGTTAGGATCCGTATACGTACCGCGATGGATTCCGTGTAAGAATTGGACAATCGAAGAGTGACTACCGATCTAGGCCCTGAGGGCTCCAAATCCGCGGTGATCGGCTCGAGGTTGAACGCGGAAAGGGGAAGGCTCACGGCAATCCATAGGATTACCGCCACAAACCATCGCTTCCCGGCTTTTCCGCTATTCCCCCGCAAGAGCCTCATTTCGCCGTGATGGTAAACGTCAGAGTGTCGCTATAGGAGTCTTCGTACAGGAAAGCGCCCGTGTAGGAGACTCTAACCTCCCTCGACTCCCCCGCTCCCGTGGTTCGCGTGTTGGAATCGGTGACGATCGCGGATCCCGAGCTGAAGGTAACCGTCGTACCTCCATACGTGAGGGCATAGGAGAGGGTGTCCGCATTTCCCGGGTCGGTACTCTTGAAATAGGGCTGCGTAGCGCCACTCGAAACCGCGTTGAGGGATTCCACCGAAACCGTGTATCCACCCTTCTTGTTGCTCCGTTCCACTACCGTTGCCACGGCCGTATTGGTGTCTACCGACAAGTCCAAAGCGGAAGCGGCGGGCAGAGACGATACCGTAATGCTAAGGATGGGCGGCACCGTGCCCGTCAAGGTGAGGGTTCCCGATGTCTGCGCGATCAAGGGAAGGGAAGCGAAGATTGCCACGATTAACGAAAAGAGAAACACTTTCTTTCTATTCATATACTTTTTCCTCCTGCTATTATATATAGCACAATTTGCATAGAAAAACAAATAATCTTTATTCATTCCTGCGCTTCGTCTTTTTCTAATAGATCCGGGAATCGCTCCTTCAGGGCCTTTCGGAAGGCCGGAGGATTGATCCCTAACAACAGAGCCGCTTTTTCCCGATTCCCTCCCGTCTTTCGCAACGCCTGTTCGTAGTAGGACCGCTCCGCCTGGTACAGGAAAGCTCGCAGGTCCATCCCTTCCTCAGGGATCTGGGTGCGGAATGCGAACCGATCGGAGGGGGTCGTCAGAGTCCCGCGAAGGGGCGGAGGCAGGTGTTCTGGTTTCAGTTCCTCCCCCCGGGAAGAAGCGCAGAGGGCGATGATGGTGTTCTGGAGTTCCCGGACATTTCCCGGCCAGTGATACGAGTAGAAAAGATCCAATACTTCCTTTGAGAGGAACTTGTTTTCCTTGTACTTTTGGTTCCATTCTTCCACGAACCTCTTGGCCAGGAGAGAGATGTCTGATTTCCGTTCCCGCAGGGGCGGCAGATGAATGGTTACCTGGTTCAGCCGATCGTACAGGTCCCTCCGAAAGGTCCCCTTTTCCAGCATGGCCTCGAGGTCCCGGTTCGTGGCGGCCAACACCCGCACATCGATTCGGTATTCCTGTTCCGAGCCCACGGGGTGTACCGTTCTCTCTTGCAGAACTCGTAATAGCTTTGGCTGTACTTCTAACGGTAAGTCTCCCACCTCATCCAAAAGGATCGTTCCTCCATCGGCGGCCCGGAACTTTCCCGTCCGATCCCGGGTAGCGCCGGTAAAAGCCCCCCGCGCGTGACCAAAGAGTTCGCTTTCCACGAGGCTAGGGGTAAGGGCGGAGCAGTTGATCGCCACGAAGGGTTTGTTCTTCCTTGGGCTCCTTGCGTGGATCAGACGAGCGATAAGTTCCTTACCCGTGCCCGGCTCTCCCCGGAGAATCACGGACACGTCGGAGTACCGGGCAACGGTGAGGGCTTTATTCAGGGCTTCCCGAAATGTGGCCGAAGTATTCGATTCCAGCAACGACCGAACGTCCGGCTGTAAAGACAGACCCTCTCGTAGCTCTTCTTCCTGTTCTTCAAGAACCCGGGAGCCGTTATAGACAGGGCCTAAGGGCAGTACTCGCGGAAGGGTCATTTGGCTGAGTGCGATCTCCCGCACCCGGTAGGAGCCTCCTCCGAAACGGGGGGGGATCCCCTGCAGGAGGGTGGCGCGCAGGTCCCCGGAGCGGGCAAGAAGGAACCAACAGGTTTGCATCTGCGGGGTCCCAGGGTCCAATAGCACGTAGAGATCCCTGTCGGTGTCGGGTATGCCTCGCCCACCCACCACCTGAAGTGTCCTTAAAGCGGCGGAGAGTTTCTTGTAGATCTCCTCATAGTCTATCACCGAATCCAACTCTAGAAGGTGATGGGTAAAGTTGCACTTCTTCCCCCACTGCCGGAACACATGCTCCACACCCAACGCCCGTTCCAGGTAGGCTGGCCCCGTGCAAAAAAGGATCACTTCATTAAATGCGCGAACGGATAAAAGAGAGAGCACGGGTCCGTACGGCTCATCCCGGGATTCCCAGTCCTGGGATTCGGATCCATTGGCGTCGTTGTACGGGTCCCGGTTCCCCACGAAACTAAGTAGCACGGTCCGATACTTCTTATCTTTTCCCACGAACTTCATTATAGGGAATAACCAAAGTTTTCTCCATACGAAACCCGAGTTTCGAATGGAGCGTAGACGCTGAACAGCATTGGTTCCTATTCATTACAATACAATGAATTATCAATACAGCTTCCTTGGCACACAGTTTGCTATATTCTTCCTTAAACTCATTGTGTTAGAGGGAGGATCTATGAAGCACACTACTATCGTCACAAAAGCCACTGGCGGATTGGCCTTGGCGTTCGCGATGGGGATTCTGTCCCTTCTGTTTTTCGCCGGCTGCGCCACCCTGTTCAAAGGCACCTCTCAGAAAGTAGGCTACAGTTCCGATCCTTCGGGCGCCAAGGTGTACGTGAACGGCCAGCTTGTGGGGACTACCCCGTTCGAACTGGAAATGAAGGCGAACCGAACTTACACCATCGAGTTCCGGAAGGAAGGGTATGAGAACAAGACTGTGGTGTTGAACAACTCTATCGGCGCGGGCTGGATTATCCTCGACGTGCTGGGTGGCTTTATACCGGTTATCATAGACGCCGCCACCGGTGCCTGGTATTCCCTAGACCAGGATCACGTGAACGCGGCCTTAGAAGCGCAGAAAGCGGGTAAATAAGTTAAAAGGGGGGCACTCTAAGGAGGGCCCCCCTTTTTAGCTTGACTCCACGGCTCCGCTTTCCTATGCTGAACATGATGGGGTTAGAATTGGATACTCTAATTAAGCGGTTACAGTCTTATTTCGCAGGCCGAAGGGATGTGGCTTTCGCGTTTCTCTTTGGCTCCTACGCGAAAGGACTCCAACGAGACGTTTCCGACTTAGATGTAGGGGTATATTTCTTTCCAAAAGGCGAACTCTGGGAATTGGAGGAGGACATAGAGTATCCCGAGGAAACGAACATTTGGGGGGATATAGACGCTCTTGCTGGAAAAGAGATCGATCTTATTGTCCTGAATAGGGCATCTGCCCGGCTCGTATACACTATCCTTACGGAAGGAGTTCCACTTGTTGTCCATTCTCCCTCTCTCTGTTGGAAAATCCTCCTGCAGGCTGGCCGACTGGTGGAAGAATACCTTGATTTCACCGTCTCTTATATAGAAGTAAAGAATCGTTCAACTTCCCTTTCCGCCTTGGATAAAGAGCGAATCATCAGGATCCTTGACTTTCTGAAATCTGAACTTCGGGATGCTCCCCAATTCGTCTCCATCACGTATGAAGAGTATACAATTCAACCATCCCTTCGAAGAAACCTGGAACGGTGGGTGGAAAATTTGGTAAACGCTTCCCTCGATATCGCTAAGATCCTCCTAGCTTCTGAAAAACAACCCCTTCCCCAGACCTATCGGGAAACCCTCAAACGGTTACAAACCCTGCCGGGGTTCCAAGGGGAATGGGCGGAAAAATTGGCCGATAATACTCGGCTTCGCAATATCCTGGCTCACGAATATCTTGACATTCGTTTCCGTTATCTAGTTGAGTTCGCTTCTAGCGCTGAAATGGTTTATTCAAAATTAATGGAAGCGGCGCATCAATTCGTATATCATCAGGATTAGCTCGCAAGGTCCACGACCTGGAAGAACCCAAACGGCACGAACACTTTCCTGTTTCGGGTAAAGAATCGTTTCACCTTAACTTCCCGGATTCCCTATTGACAACCTTCATCTTTTTCCCTACCATATCGTTTACTATCGGTTTTCGATAGAAAACAATAAAACCAGAAACCCCTTTCGGTCGATTCTCTGTATCAAGTGAATCGTGAAGGGGACAGGAAGAGGAGGTTCCCATGAAAAAGCTTCTCAGTATGCTAGTTGTTTTGGCCCTGATTGGAGGGATCCTGTACGCGGGGGGGAAACAGGAAGCCCCAAAAGCCGCGCAGAAATACACCTTAAGGATCTCCACCGTGATCAGCACATCGGACCCCATGTACAAGGGGTACGCCCTGTTGGCGGAGAATCTGGGAAAACGGACCAACGGTGCGCTCCAGGCTACCGTGTATCCGGACGCTCAACTTGGACAGGATGAGGACGTGATGGAACAGGCCCTTTTGGGCGCCGACGTAGCCTTCAATACCGACGCGGGAAGGTTGGGAGTGCGGGTGAAACAGATGGGGATCGTGCTGGCTCCCTACCTGTTCGAGAATCCAGCCGAAGCAAAGAAGTTCCTCCTTTCCGACCTATTCAAGAGCTGGCAGAAGGAACTCCAGGAAAAGCACAATCTGGTGCTCCTGGCACTGAACTATTACGCCGGAGGCCGGAACTTCGTTACCAAGAAACCGGTTCTTACCCCGGACGATCTGAAAGGAATGCGGATCCGCACCCCCGGCGCGCCGGTGTGGCAGGAATCGATCCGCTCTCTAGGCGCTACCCCCGTCGCTATGCCTTGGGTGGAAACCTACCCCGCTCTCCAGCAGGGGGTGATCGACGGAGCGGAAGCCCAGCATCCCGCTACCTTCGGAGCCAAGCTCTTTGAAGTGGCGAAGAACATCTCCCTCACCAACCATATCCTGCTGATGAATGGACCCGTGGTAGGCGCTAAATGGTTCAACCAACTCCCCAAGGAGTTCCAGACAATCCTGTTCGAAGAAGCCATCAAGGCGGGAGACTTTGTGACCCAGACCGTTCTCGATCTGGAGAAGGATTACGAGAAGAAAATGGCCGCGGGCGGGGCCACGATCCATACGGTAAACGTGAAGCCCTTCAAAGAGAAAGCCCAGAACGCGTACGTGGCTCTGGGTCTTGTGGATTTAAAGAAGGAAGTGGAGAAAGTGCTCGGTAAATAAGATGAAAAAGATCATTCAGTTCGGTATCTGGCTGGAGGAGACCTCCAGCCAGATCCTCCTAGGGTTTGTGGTGGTCTTGGTGTTTATCGCGGCTCTCACGCGGTATCTGGGTACGCCGATCAACTGGTCGGTAGACATCGCGCAGGGCATATTCGTGTGGGTGATCTATTTGGGCGCCAATCAGGCATGGCGCAAGAACCGGCATATTGGAATCGACATGCTATTCAACCGGTTCTCGCCCCAGGTACAGAAGGCGCTCATGGTCCTCATCTACGGAATCATTCTGGTATTCCTCGCCATGATCATCGTGAATGGAATCCACATCGCCATCGTGAACGTGGGGAGGATCATGAACGATATTCCCATCAGTTATTCTTTCGTGACCATCGCGGTACCGGTGGGATCTTTCTTGATGCTCCTCACGACGGTTGAGAAACTGATCATCTTGCTCCGTTCCAAGGGCAAAGGGTAGGAAGGTGTTCCCATGCTGATGATCGTAATCGTATTTGCCATATTTCTGCTGATCAATATGCCGATTGCTTTCACCATCGGTATTTCAGCCAGTTTGTTCTTTCTGCAGCAATCTACCATTCCTTTTTCCCTGGCGGTACAGCGGATGGTTACCGGTACGCAGTCCTTTCCCCTGTTGGCCGTTCCCTTCTTCATCCTGGCAGGTCATATCATGAACGCCTCGGGAATCACCCAGCGGCTTTTAAAGTTTGCCGATGCCCTGGCTGGGCACATCCGGGGAAGTATCGCCCAAGCCTCCATTGTATTGAGCATCCTCATGGGAGGCATTTCTGGATCCTCCAACGCGGACGCGGCTATGGAAACCCGGTTGTTGATGCCTACCATGCGAGCAAGGGGGTACTCGGACGGGTTTTCCACCTGCGTTCTTGCTTTCGGATCCCTCATCGTGCCCATTATCCCCCCCAGCATCGGATTGATCCTATACGGGTTCGTGGGTCAGGTGTCTATTGGAAGGCTATTCATCGCGGGGATTCTTCCGGGGATTCTCATGGGGGGCGCCCTGATGATCACCACCTACCTCATCGCCAAGCACCGGAACTACGATCCTGTGCTTCCGCCCCGAAAGAGTTTGAAGGAAATCCTCCTGGACATCAAAGAAAGTATCTGGGCCCTTCTGTTCCCTGTCCTACTGGTGTTTACCATCCGCATGGGGATCTTTACCCCCAGCGAAGCGGGAGCGTTCGCCGTCGTGTACGCCATTTGGGTGGGGTTCTTTATCCATAAAGAACTGGATTTCCAAAAACTCAAACAGGCGATCAAGGACACGGTTGAGGATAACGCCATCATCATGTTGATCGTGTCCATGGCAGCTATCTTGGGATACGTGTTGGCCTATGGTCGGGTGCCCCAGAGTCTCGCTCAATTCTTGCTAGGGATTTCCACCGTTCCGGGTGTTGTCATGGGAATTATCATCGTGTTCCTGTTCTTGGTGGGAACCGTGATGGAAGGAACGGTGAATATCCTCCTTCTTACCCCCATCCTTCTCCCCATCGTGCAACGGGTTGGGTACGATCCCGTTCATTTTGGGATCATCATGGCCATCCTAATCCAACTTGGGGGAGTTACCCCACCGGTGGGGGTGAACATGTACACGGTGTGTTCCCTTTCGGGGGTGCCTGTGAGCGTGTTCCTGAAAGATTCCTGGCCCTTTTTACTGGCCATCCTCACGGTAGTGATCCTGCTGGTGGTCTTTCCCCAGCTCTGTATGTTCCTGCCGAATCTCTTGATGCCACAGTGAGGTACGTATGATGAAGCACAGCGAAGCCTTCAGTTTAAACGGTTCCCTTGCCCTTGTGACCGGAGGAGGAACGGGAATCGGTCGGGCCATTACCGATGCCCTGGTAGAGGCAGGTGCTCGGGTAATCGTCGCTGCCCGACGAAAAGAGCCTTTACTAGAAACTGCTCAAGCGTATCCCGGCAAAGTATACGCTTACGAGTACGATGTCACGAAGCCCGAAGAGGCCCCACAGTTTCTCGCTAGACTCGAACAGGAAGTGGGCGTGCCCACGATTCTAGTGAATAACGCAGGAATTCATTTGAAGAAGAAGGCTGAAGAGGTTTCCGCAGAAGAGTTCCGTCGAGTCCTGGACACCCACATCGTGGGGGCCCATGCGTTGAGCGCTGCTATCATTCCGTTGATGCGTAGATCCGGAGGAGGATCTATCCTCTACATCGCTTCCATGGCCTCCCTATTCGGCATTCCGTACGTGGTGGCGTATTCAGCAGCGAAATCGGCCATGCTCGGGGTGGTGCGCACCCTGGCAGTGGAATACGGTACGGAAAACATACGGGTAAACGCCATTGCTCCTGGTTGGATCGAAACCGAGATGAGCCGGAAAGCGATGGAAGGGGATCCGGAACGAAAACGAAAAGTATTGGGTCGCACCCCTTTAGGTAGATTTGGAAGCCCAGAGGATATTGGGTGGGCAGCGGTGTACCTCTGCTCGCCTGCTGCCAGGTTCATCACCGGCACCTGCCTTGCGGTGGATGGGGGAATCTCCATCGGGTTCTAATCAGGATAGGGCGGTTTGATCTAACTTTAGGCTGTCCCAAAGGAACGTGTTTCCCTCTAGAACACCCCATCGACGGTGAGTAGCATTTATTGTACTTTCTTGTAAGAGGTCTCTATGAAACTTGGGTTTGGGTTCTATCATTACATGCTAAACGAGGAGTACTACCAGTTCGCGCGCCAATGCGGGGCCACGCACGCGGTGGTCCACCTGGTAGACTATTTTCACAAAGGGTCGGGACACACAGTAGCGGAAAACCAGCCCGTGGGGGATCTGCATGGGTGGGGGGAAGCAGGAGCCACCCGATCCCTCTGGACCTACGATCACTTCGTGTACCTTCGGGATTCCATGGCTAGACACGGCCTCGCTTTCGAGGCGATCGAGAACTTCGATCCTGCGGATTGGCACGATGTGCTCCTCGATGGTCCCCGAAAACAGGAACAGATCGAACGTTTGAAACAGATCGTGCGGGACGCGGGACGGGCGGGAATAAAAATCATCGGGTACAATTTTAGCATCGCGGGCGTGGCAGGCCGTATCACGGGACCCTTCGCCCGCGGAGGCGCCCTTTCGGTGGGAATGAACGGACCGGTAGAAGAACCCATTCCGCTGGGAATGGTGTGGAACATGGTGTACGACAGGAATGCGCCCGTTGGATACCTTCCTGAGATCAGCCATGAGGAACTGTGGCAACGGCTAGAGTACTTTCTGACCGAAATGATCCCTACGGCAGAAGAAGCGGGAGTAATCCTGGCCCTTCATCCGGACGACCCACCCCTAGAACGGGTAAGGAGACAACCCCGCTTGGTCTACCGTCCCGAATTATACCAGCGCCTTCTAGACCGGTTCCCCTCCCCTTCGGTAGGGTTGGAGTTTTGCCTTGGCACTCTGGCCGAGATGCAGGACGGGGACATCTACCGGACCATCCAGCACTATGTTTGCCAAGGCCGGGTAGCTTACATTCATTTCCGTAATGTCCGCGGTAAGGTGCCTTACTATAAGGAAGTGTTCATCGATGAGGGGGATGTGGACATGAAGAAGGTAATCCGGATCCTAAAAGCCTGTGGGTATCAAGGGATCCTGATCCCCGATCATACACCCCAGATGAGCTGCGCCGCTCCCTGGCACGCGGGAATGGCTTACGCCATGGGGTACATGAAAGCCTTGCTAGACACGGCGGCCGAGTACTAAGATTAAAGCGGTTTCAGTCTTCACGCTCCCCTTAGGCCCGAAGCCCACTGCCGGCGTTCTGCCTTTCTCCGCTCGATGAAAGCGTGGAACCGCTCCACGGAACTATTGATCAGGAGTTCCTCGGGAGCTCCTGCGGCTTTCACGATGGATAACGCCTTTTCGAACCGGCCTAGATCCGCGTGGTAATGAGCATCGCTTCCCAGCACCATTAACGTTCCCTTTTGCACGCAGAGCTGCGCAATATAGAGGCAGTTTTCATCGCTTCCCTTACGAATCTTGAAGGAAGCGTTGTTAATTTCCAGCGCCTTTCCATACCGGGCGGCGGCTTCTACCACCGCTTCGTAGTCCACCGGATAGGAAGGGTTTCCCGGATGGGAGATGGCATCCACGAAGGGACTTTTAAGGGCAGCTAACAGAGCTTCTGTATGGTCCTCTTGGTTTTTGGGAGGGAAACAGATCTCGTGCAGCCCAGCCAGAACATAATCCAGTCGCCCCAAAAGCTTTTCTTCCAGGTCCAAAGAACCCCGGGTATCGAGAATGTTCGCTTCGATTCCCCGGTAGAATCGGGCGCCATGGATCTGATCGGGGAGAACGCGAAGGTTACTGAAATGATACGGATGGGTGCCTCCTGGTAAGGCAGGACCGTGATCGGTAAGGACGAATCCATACAAGCCTCTAACCGTCGCAGCACGGGCTAGATCGTCCACCGTGGAATACGCGTGACCAGATGCCACTGAGTGAGTGTGAGTGTCGATTACGATATTCATGGATGACCCATCATCCATGAAATTAGTTTCTCTGTCCAGAGGTGAGGGAATCGAGGAAGATCGTGACCGCTAAAAGATCGGCCGATCCCCCCGGACTTAAGTTGCGGGCTTTGCATTTCTCCCGGAAGACTCGAAGAAGCCGCATCCCTCTACCCGTGAACGCTCCGCCCCATAAAAGAACCCGAAGGGAAAACAGTCGCATCCACCGAAGGCCTATTAATCCGCCGCGACCTAAAACGTTGGTGTCCTTCACGATCACCATCAATCCTAGGAGTACAGTAAGAAGGCACTGATCTCGCCTGTTCGGAAACAGGGAAGTCAACAGTTTAAGAAGGGGCAAGGCAAAGAAACGAACCCTCGGGAATCCCTTCTCTGCCTCTCCTCTTGCTCCTGTCACTCCATACTGTTTGTAAGCCTTCCATCCTTTTGTGTGAAGAATGGTAGAATCCTTCCCCCATTCCTTTTTTACAAGCCCTTTACACATGCCACGGGCTACCCGGAGAACTCGGGAGACGGTAGGGGTTAAACCCAATCCCTCCAGGCGACCGATCGACAGACAAAGGATCCCTAAGGAAAAGATAGCCCCCTTGTGGGTATTGACCCCACCGGTTGCAGCGAACATGGCTCGTTCAGCATCGATTCCTATCCGACGCACCCGGGGAAGTACTTCGGCCAAAGGGATTCGGCAAGTGTTTTCCCCTGCCCGAACTGTCTCCCGGAAGTACGGGACAAGGGTAAAGATTGAACGGTAGAAGGTATGAAGACACATGTCGGTGTGGGCTCCAGGATCTTCCCTATCCACCAAGCCTGGCTTTGGGGAGAGCTCCACCTCTTCCCGTAATGCCTTTTGGCATAGAGCGGCAATTCGAACCGCAACGGTATCTTTGTCATGGGCTTCAGGGTGATGGGTTTCAAGGTTATACCTAGTATAGGCATCGACTCGTTCCGTAGCGGCCTTCCAAACCTCTTCCAAGCTATGTTTCGCGGCACGAATACAGGAAGACACGGGGCTTCCACATACGATACACCTCCGCTCGGGATACCCAAGCGTCCTGCGGGAAAGAGGAATCCCCTTTGGATCGATCACATCCAGATCGAACAACCTCCCTAACGGGTGAGTTTCTTCCAGATGGATCAACGCTTTCTTTACGTGGGTTGCCTCCCCTTCTACCACAAAGAGGGCCCAGGGTCCTGTTTCTTCCCGTTCACGTTCTGCTTGGAGAATCGATACTCCAATCGCTTGGAGGGAAGCACGCACGATTCCTTCCGCTAGATCCTGTACCCGTAGGGCATAGGAGGTATTCTTCACAGGGCCTGGGTTTATAGGACTCACCTGAACTAGGGGGCTCCGATACCGTTCAAGAAGCTCTTCCCGTAGCCGTTGCCTTCGATCCCGAGCCTGCAATACTTTCCAGAGGACTTGTTCTCCGTTCCGCATTTTTATTCGTTTCCCCAAGAGTACCGCAAAGAAAACGCCCTGAGGAGTCAGAAAAGAGGAAGAATTCTTGTAAGAGTTCGTCCTACAAACCCTTGAACCTAGTTGTACTGCATCTTCAGAGTAAACCGGACCTTCCCATTGCTTAAACCAGATGGATTATTCGGATCGTATGCCGGAGCTATTAAATCCGCAATAACAGAACCTTCCATAGTAGACTGTTTCACGAAGTTAGAGATATTCACCGAATAGGTAGCACTCTTCTGCACGTCAAAAGAACTAGCGCTCCCGCTAACAGAATAGTTTGCCACATACCCTTCAGGGCTCTCTACCTGACCATCCGGCACTAGAACTCCATACGCGAGAGAACCATCACTACTGAACACGAGGGTCATCCAGCCTTTCTTGGCCCAGGATTGATTGAGCTCGTCCTCGGTAAGCGCATACACATACTCGTATCCCTGGATCGATCCCGCTTGTCCCACAAAAGCGGCAAATAGATAGTTTAGATAATGGTTCGCTACGAACATGGGCCAACCCTGAATCGTTGGACTATCCGGCCAGAACTCGCTACCCCCGATCGAGAACCGGAGCATCCGACTTAAGTCTGCCGCTATGGTGATGGTTGGTGCACTTCCTGCCGAAATAGTTTTACCTATGGGGGACTCCACGTAGAAGTACGTGGGTTGATTCGTCAAGCAGAGGAGAGCCTCCTCGGGATCCGCTCCCTGGATAGGGGGGGTATACTGGAAAAATGTGTAGGCAGGCGGGTTTGAGGATACGTCCATATCGTCCGACCGATCGTCCAACGTCCCCTTGGAATCCATCATCTTTCCCGTCTGGGCATCGAAGTAGTACTGCGCCTTGGTCTGCAGATATACATGTTCATACGCAGTGGTGCCATCGTAAAAATAGGTATCCTCGATTTTTCCTTTGATCTTGGCGAAGGGGTCAAAGAAGAGCTTTACCTTTTCGATCGTGCCCACAGGCACATCCAATGATAGAGTTTGCGCGATGCTTCCATCTCCCGTTAGGGTGATGACCTTGGGGGGTCGAGTGTCCGGATCTAGAGCCTTTACCTCGTCACCCCCCTTCATAATGAAAGAAACACCTTTCAAGGTTAGAGTTAGAGAGCTTGCCAGTCCTGCCTGTTCCCGCACCTGGACGCCTGTAGGAGGAGAAGGAGGGGAAGTCGGGATCGTATCGAACAGAAGAGTAGAGGTGTGGGGGAAGATGGACCCCTGTAGAGTACTAGCCCCCGGGCTTACCGAACGAATACTGAGGGAACCCTTCACTGTATCGTAACCACTATCAGAAGACCCGAACCAGCAGGAAGAGAGAAAGAATGTGGCGACTACGACAGCTATACCTCCCGGTATGCACTTTTTTGAATACATGTAGGCACCTCCTATATTGTAGTATTCACATATTTTAACTATATCACTAGTACTTGTAATTCAACAACCTATTTTTGAGCTAAAAAATATCCAGTCTCTTGACAAATCCGTACGGTCAGCATACCCTAAATCCATCTTGATCTCTATCGGTTACCGATAGAAAACGAAACAATTTCATAGGAAGGGAGGGTATTATGCGAAAGAAACGATGGTTTCTAGTAGGGATCGTGCTACTCGTTTCGGCAGGGATCCTGTTTGCCGCGGGAGCCAAGGAACAGAAACCCATCAAGATGCGCACCTCGACGAACCTAGCCCCCGGGGGTACCGTTGGACGGGCCTTGAAGAAGTTCGTGGAACTGGTAGAACAGCAGGCGGCTGGCCGTATCCAGGCAACGGCGAACTTCGGAAGCGAGTTAGGGAGTCAGAGGGAGCAGGTAGAGATGACGAAAACCGGCGCCCTCGAAATGGTGGTATCCGCTCCGGGAACAGGGCCGGGAGCCAACGTTCCCCAGTTACAGATGTTCGAGTTCCCCTACCTCTTCAAGGACGATGCCCACTATGTTCGGGTTCTGGATGGAATGGAAGGGGAAGTATCCCGGCTGGTAGCTCCCCTCAACCTAACAGCCGTAGGGGGACAAAACATGGGATTCCGGCACATGCTGGTAAAGCCCAGACCGATCTACGTCCCCGACGACCTGAAGGGACTCAAGATGCGAGGGCCGAACCCGGTATACATCGCCATGTTCAACGCGTTGGGAGCTTCAGGGGTCACTACCGACTGGAACGAAATATACAACGCTCTCCAGACAGGGGTGATCGATGGTATGGAAGCTTCCCCGGACATGATCTACTCGATGAAGTTCCATGAAGTGGCGAAATACTTGAGCAAGACGAACCACATCGCTGCGGCGGTGTACTACTTCTTCCGGAAGGACTGGCTGGATTCCCTGCCGGCAGATCTGAAGAAGATTGTCCTGGACAGCGCTCGAAAGGCCGCTTCCTATCAGAATGAGATCGGCCTGGAGGCCCAGAAAGCGTCCCTCCAGAAGATGATCAACGAAGGGGTACAGGTCAACGAGGTAAAGGACATCAACCTCTTCAAAGAGAAAGTGAAACCGATGCTGGATCAGTACCGCGGTAAAGGGAAAGAATGGTCGGACTTCATCGATAAGATTCTCGCTATTCAATAAACCTATCGAGGGAGCACGGCATGGGACTTGAGCGGATCTATCGGATCGTTGACCGGGTACGGGCAATTCTCATCATCCTTGTCATGGGATTCATCATCGGAATCGGCGCCATACAGATCTTCCTCCGGTATTTTCCTTGGACAAAGCCCTTCGATTGGGTGGATGAGATCATGAGGTACCTGAACATCTGGGTAGTGTTCCTCGCCGCAAGCATTGGGGTAAAGGAAAGCACCCA
>OGCI01000543.1_pt1 | contig 41134 bp, 37 predicted proteins | sample 1570021 | NCBI WGS metagenome assembly OGCI01 (sample SAMN06264664, study PRJEB24512) | hot springs metagenome | isolation source: Hot spring water | place: South Africa: Tshipise | collected 2015-06-21
AATGGACGTTGGACTGGAAACAACAGGGGATCGAGGAAGGCCGACGAGAAGGGCTGCAACAGGGGCTGCAACAAGGGCTGCAACAAGGGTTGCAACAGGGCCAGATCACGACAGCACGCGAGGATGTGCTGTTGGCGCTGGAGATCCGTTTCGGCGCGCCGCCGGTTGCATTGCGGGAGACCATTAATCGCGTCAGCGATCTGACACGACTGCGTGCCCTGCATCGTCAGGCGATCCTGGCGACCAGCCTGGAGGAGTTTGCGGCCGGATTAAGTGAAGCGGATCTCCGTCCAGAGGAAGCCGGGGATTGACCTGAAGATAACCGCGGAACGTGTCAGGCCCCTGAGAGGGTGCCTGGCATATGGATACGATTCTTGCCCGATTGAGACCGTCATCTGCGCCGCGTGCTCGACGCGGCAGATCATGCCGAACGCGGCGCAGACAACCATGTGAAAGACGCGCCAGACACCGCGCAAGCGGTCGGTCCGCCATTATGCACGGCTTAGCCGCTCGAGCAGGGCTCGAGCGAAATCGGCCGGATCAGCGTGGATGTTGTAGTCGGCGGCGGCCACGATCGGCGCTGCCGGGTCGGGCTGTACTGCCACGATCAGGCCGGCGTCCTGGATGCTCATGAAAAGGCTGGTGTCGCCGTCCAGGCCGAGTGCCAGCAATAGTTTTGGCGCGATCCGTGCGCCTGTCAGCCCGATGAGCTCCTCCTCGGCGATCCAGCCGGCGTCCAGTGCCGTCAGGTCGCCGCCCGCTACGCCGCCCAGCGCTTGAGCCAGCTGTCGAGCAAGCGCGAACCCTTCCACCGTCTTCAGTCCCCGCCCTCCCGCCACGACTACAGCCGCGTTCGCCAGCGTCACGGCGGGCTGCGGCCATGTGATCGGCCGCGGCTCGGCTGCCGGGACCCAGTCCGCGCCGGCATCGGCCACCGCGCCGCTGCGCCACGGTTCGTTGAAGGCAGCCGGCAGCGCAGCGGTATCCACGATTGCCATGGCCGGCGCAGCCAGGATGGTCATCCGCTGACGGGCAGCGTCATCCAGCACCGGCTGGTGCGCCACGATGCGCCGGTAGATCGGGTCTACTTCCAGGTCAGCGGCATGGCCGCACAAGCCGCCGTCCAGCCGTTGTGCTAGGCCCGCTCCCAGGATCCGGCCGACCCGCGTGCGCGGGAAGAGGATGACCTCCGGCTGCCGTGGCTCGAAAAAGCTCACCAGATCGGTCAGGGTCGGTGAGCCCTGCGCCAGCAACACCTGGTCGGCGCCGGCCCGGATGGTGCTTTCAGCTGCTTCTCGGTCGCTGCCGTTCGTCAGCAAATAGACGTACGCGCCCAGCGCGTCGGCCAGGACGCGTGCTTTGCCGACCAGGCGCAACAGGCCGTCGTCCAGTCTGCCCTCGACTCCGACGACCCACACGCCGCCGGCCGACTCGCTGGTTGTCGGTTCGGCGGCCACGCCACCCATGAGCGCCTCGAGGTATGAGAGATCCATGCCCATGTTGCCCTCCCCGCGTGTGCTGTCGTCGGCTTCAGAGGATGCGCTTCGTCCGGAGAAGGCCGACCAACTCATCGGCTGCTGTCTCCGTCGGACCGACGATGGTCTGGCCGCGCGTGCGTTCTGGCGGCAGGATCAGGCCGCCGACTTCCACGTCCGCCGTCAGCGCTGCTGCATCGAGGCCGAGCCTGGTGCAGGAACAGACCTCGACCAGCCCTGGCGCCCAGGCATTTGCAATGCGTGCCGGGTGTGCATAGCGCGGCCGTTCTGAACCGGTCGCGACCGAGATGACGGCCGGGAGCGCCAGGCAGACGATCTCGCCGACACCCGGGCTGCACGCCACGGTCACTTCGATCTGCCCATCTGTCATCGGCGCCAGGCGCACTGCGTCGAGGCACACCTCCCAGCCCAACTCGGCCGCCAGTCGCGGGGCCAGGCTGCCGGTACCGTCGGTCAGCCCGACCTGACCGGTCAATACCAGGTCCACAGCGTCCAGGTAACGCACGCCCGCAGTCAATGCGCGCGCCACGGCGCGGCCGGTGACGCCAATCACCTCTGGCCCGCTGATGAGCAGGGCCCGATCGGCGCCCATGGCGATCGCCTCGCGACACACATCATCGGCCTCCGCGTCCCCTAGGCTGAGGGCGATCACCTCGCCGCCGACGGCCGCGCGCAGGCGCAGCGCAGCCTCCAGCGCGTGTTTGTCCGGCGTGTTGGTGATTTTGACCGCGCCACGCAGATCGAATTCCTCGCGGCTGCGCGAGATCCTGGTTGTGGCGGGGTCATAAACTTGTTTCATGCACACGACGATTCGCATGGCCCACTCCTTTCCGCGCGCATCCGATTACGGTCGCACGCGCACACCGTAGGGTCGCATTGCCTGCTCGGCGATGACGATGCGCTGGATCTCATTGGTGCCCTCGAAGATCTCGGCGATGCGCGCGTCGCGCCACATCCGTTCCAACGGAAAGGCACAGCTGTAGCCGAGCGCACCGTGCACCTGCAGCGCCCGATTGATCGCGCGCGAGGCCACTTCAGAGCCGAAGAGCTTGCAAATGGCGGCTTCGCGCGTGAAGGGCTGATGGGTGTCAACCATCCAGGCTGTGCGATAGACCAGGGCACGCAGCGCTTCGATCTCGGTCGCCGTGTCTGCAATGAGCCATTGAATGGCCTGTTTGTCGGCGAGGGGCCGGCCAAACTGCATGCGGCCGGCCGCATAGCGACACATCATGTCGAGCGCGGTCGTCGCGCCGCCCAGACAGGCCGCGCCGAGCCCAAGCCGGCCGGTGTCGAGGGTCTGCATGAAGGTGATGAAGCCGGCGCCGACCTGGCCGATCACATTGGCCGACGGAACGGCTACCTCGTCGAGGATGATCTCGGAGGTGGCGCTGCCGCGGATGCCCAGCTTGTGCTCGATGGTGCCGACCGAGAGCCCCGGCATGCCTTTTTCGACAATGAAGGCGGTCACACCGCCGCGCGCGCCGAGGGCCGGGTCGGTGACGGCCAGCACGGTGAGCACGTCGGCGATCGGGCCATTGGTGATGTAGATCTTCGAGCCGGAGAGGATCCAGCGGTCGCCGTCGCGTACTGCGCGCGTCTGGATGGCCGCGGCATCTGAGCCCGCGTTCGGTTCGGTCAGGCAGAAGGCGGCCAGCTTCTTCCCCGCACACAGGTCAGGCAGAAAGCGCCGTTTTTGCTCGGCGTTGCCGCCCAGATAGATCGCCATCACACCGATGCCGATGTGCGCGCCGATGATCGCGGCCGTGCTGGTGCAAACCGCGCCGACCTCTTCCATGAGGATGCAATAGCCCAGTTCGCCCAGCCCGGCGCCGCCGTACTCCTGCGGGAACGGGATCCCCAGCAGACCGTGTTCTCCCAGTTTGTGCACGAGCTCCATGTCGGGCCAGCCCTGGCGATCCACCTGGCGCGTCCGGGGCGCGATCTCTTGGGTGGCGAATTCGCGTACCATTTTCCGAAAGAGCTGATGCGATTTGGGAATCGTGAAATCCATGTTGCCTCCTTGCAACCAGGCGATCGCCATCAGGATGCCTGTGGTGAGGCGACCCTCCAGGGTCGCCCCTACGGTCGCACCTTGACGTTCGTCCCGGCAAACAGATTGCTCGCGATGACGATCTGCTGAATCTGCGAGGTGCCTTCGATGATCTCCAGGCCGCGCGCGTCCCGATAGTAGCGCTGGATCGGATAATCCATGATGTAGCCGTAGCCGCCGTGGATCTGCAGGATTTTGTTTGTCACGTTGGCGGCCATGCGGCTGGCGAACAGTTTGGCCATGGCCGCCTGCTGGGTGAAGGGTTGGCCCTGCGCGGCGAGCCAGGCCGCGCGCCGCGTCAGTCCCTCGGCCGCGGCGACCTCGGTGGCGCAATCGGCCAGATAGCCCTGCAGCGCCTGTTTGTTGCCGATAGGGCCGCCGAACTGAACGCGCTCGCCGGCGAATTTGATGCCCAGCTCGACGGCGCGTCGGGCCAGGCCGACTGCAATGGCAGCAGTGCCGACGCGACCGTAATCCAGCGTCTCGAGCGCAATCTTGTAGCCCTCTCCTTCTCCTCCCAGCAGGTGATCGGCCGGTACACGACACTCGTTCAGATAGACGCGGTGAATGCTCACCGCGCTCAGGCCCAGCGTGTGCTCGCGGCCGCCGATCACCAGGCCGGCGGTCTCGACCGGCACCGCGAACGCGCTCAGCCCGCGCGGGCCGGCAGCCGGATTCGTGGCGGCAAAGATCACGAAGACGCCCGCGATGGCGGCGTTACTCACCCAGGTCTTGACGCCGTCGAGCACATATTCGCTGCCAACGCGGACAGCGGTTGTGCGGAGATGGGTCGGATCGCTGCCCGCGCCGGCCTCGGTCAGCGCGAACGCGCCGATGCGTTCACCGGCGATCATGGCGGGGATCAGGTTGGCCTGGATGGCTGCGCTGCCGCGGCGCAAAAGCGTGCCCAGGGTCAGGGTGTTGTGGACGTGGATCGTCAGCGCGGTGCTGGCACATTCGGTGGCGAGGGCCTCCAGGAGGAGGGTGAAGGTGAGGAAATCGAGGCCTGCACCGCCGAATGGCTCCTCCGGCGCGATGGCGCCCATGAATCCCTGGGCCGCTGCACGCTTCAGCAGGCGCAACGGCAGCGTTTCTTCTTTGTCCGCCTTGTCCGCCGTCCGCGCCACCTCTTTGGCTGCAAACTCCCGGAACATCTGGCTCAGCATTTCTTGTTCCGGAGTCAGAGAGAAGTCCATGGCGCCTCCTTGCGGGTTTACAGGTTGCAAGTCCCAGGTTGCGGGCTTGACGCGCGACGTTTCACGTCTCACGCCTCCCGCTTCCCATCTTTCTTCTCCTGCTGGGCGATGAGATTCGCCAGAAAGGCCCGCGTGCGCTCGGCGCGCGCCAGGCCATCGCCGCCCGCCTGGGTCAGGGGGCTGATCTGGTCGGCGATCTCGCGATAGGTCTGGCGGACGATGCCCAGGTTGACCTCGGCCAGCCGACCCATCAGGCTTTCCCATGCTTCGGCCACCTGGGGATTGTCGTGATTGTGGATGCGCAGCGCCACCTGGTGCGCCAGCGAGCGGCCCAGGTTCGACGGCACCGTTTCGTTGAGCTGTTTGCCGGCGATCGCGTAGAAGTAGCTGGCCATCGGATTGACCAGCCGTTGGATACGCGGCCATACGCAATCGGCCTCCTGCGCCAGGCCGAAGAAAGCCAGGTAGTAGGGCACAGCCTCGGCATAGCTGCCGGTGACGAACGCATGGCCGGCTTTAACCGAGCAATAGCTGGCCAGATACCATTTGAGGTCGTCGAAGCCGGCGCGCGTCTGCGGGATGCGCAGCGCATCGAGCTGGACGCGCGCGGCCTGGAGATAGCGTTGTGCGCTGCCGGCGAAGTCCTTCTGGCGTAGCTCTGAGCCTTCCCGAAAGAGGTTTTCGGCCGTGTGGGGCGTGATCGGTTCGTTGGCCGGCGGGGCAGTGCGTGCCAGGTCGCTGGCCGGCAGCGCCAGCGCAGGACGTTGCAGGAAACGGGTGATCTGCCCTGGCGCCAGCGCATAGCCGTCACCCTGCGCGATGAGCTTGCCTTCTTTCGTCAGCTCCTGGCAGAGGGCGGTCACGCGTGCGACACCTGTGTCGGCATCGTAGAGCAGCGGCGCGAGTTGGCTCACCTCGATCGGCAGGCCGCCCTCGGCCAGCCGCCAGATGTAGACGCGATCGCAGGCGGCGCTCAGCCGGTCGAGCTCTGGCAGTTCGGCCACCTGGATGGGCGCGTCGCTGCTGGCATGGCCGCCGGCAAACGGCAACGCTTCGCTCATGATCAACAGGCGCATGAGCTCCGGCACTGCCACCTTTTGGGTAAGCGCGTTCTCGGCATCGTAGCGGTCTTTCAGCAAGTCGGCACAGTCATTGAGCGACAACGGTTCTGGCCGGCCCTGGATGGTCGCCAGGAAATCGGCCAACACGCGTTGACGCGTGGCCACATCCACGATGCGCAGGCCGGCTTCACGCAGAAAGCCGCGATAGCGTTGGCACAGGTCTGACTGAGATCGGGCGGCCAGGGTGAGATTGGCCGCAGTGGACGGCGCGGTGGCGGCCGGGGCCGGGCCTGTAGCGCCGGCCACGGATCGTTGGGCCGTCGGCTCGGCGGTGGGTTTGACCAGGGGCGGCGGCATGACCGGCTGGGATGATGCTGTCTTGGGCGTGCTCACAAAGAGCTGCAGCCCCTGCTCTTCCAGTGCTACCAGGTCCGGATAAGCTTCCAGGAAGGCCCGAAACTGCGGGTAACCGTAGTTGGCCTCGTTGAACGATGAGTCGAGGTTCAAGATCATCTGCTTCAGGCGGCCGGCGAAGATGGGCAGGTCTCCTTTCTGCTCGGCGGCGCTCAGCGCGCGGCGCAACAGGTCGCGCGGATCGGGCAGCTGCAGCTCGTCGGAGATATCCACCGCTTCTTCGATGACCAGCGTCTCGTAGAAGATGAACTCGTCGCAGGCCCGGCGCAACAGATCACTGGTGGCCGAGCGCAGGCCGATGCCGATGGTGTATTTGCCGTGATCGCGCAGCTTGTGAATCAGCTCGGTGAAGTCGCTGTCGCCGGAGATGATCGCATACACGTCAATGCTGGGCCGGGTGAAAACCGTCTCCAGTGCGTCAATGGCCAACCGGACGTCGGCCCGGTTCTTCTGTTGCACGCCCATCGAATAAAGTTGAAAGAGATCCACGCCGTTTTCCAGCATGGCGCGGCGATAGCGGTGAAAGCGTCCCCAATCGCCATAGGCGCGCTTGATCAGCAATCGCCCACGCGTGCGCAAGAGGTCCATCACCGCGGTCACATCGAAATCACCGAAATTGGCCTCAGCTGAGGTCGCTACGTTTTCGAAATCAATGAAGACGGCTATTTGAGGGCCATTAGGTCGGGTTTCCATATTTTGAAAGAACGTCCTTTTAGGGGGTCAAAATGTGGCCGGGAAACAGGAGTCAGGGGCTTGCCTGCGTCACGGCACCTGATGCCTGACTCCTGTTGCCTGGACCGGGCTAATTATCGGTGAACCTGGGCTGTCTTTTCTGCAAGAACGCGCTGACTCCTTCCTGCGTGTCATGGCTGCCGATCAGTTTGCCGAACTGGTCGGCTTCGAGGCGCAGGCCCTCGCTGAGGCTGAGTTTGAGCCCGCCCAGGATCGCCTCCAAGGCGGCTTCGTTGGTCAGCCGGCTTTTGGCGGCCAGTTTTTTCGCCAGGCCCTTCGCCTCGGCCAGCACCTGGCCGGCCGGCACGACCTTGTTGGCCAGGCCCAGCCGGTAGGCCTCCTGGGCATTGATCGGGTCGCCGGTGAGGATGAGCTCGATCGCTTTGGCCGCGCCGACGATGCGTGGCAGCCGTTGTGTGCCGCCCCAGCCCGGAATGATGCCCAGGTTGCTCTCCGGCTGGCCCAGTCGGGCGCGATCGGCCAGGATGCGGATGTGACAGGCCATCGCCAGCTCCAGCCCGCCGCCCAGCGCCACGGCATTAATGGCCGCGATCACCGGCTTGGGGCAGGCCTCGATTTTGTTGAAGACCCCCTGGCCCTTCAGGATGAACTCACGCGCCTCGGCCGCATCTTTGACCGCCGCGATCTCGTTGATGTCGGCGCCGGCCACGAAGGCAAACTCGCCGGCGCCCGTGATGATGATGACCTTCACCTGATCGTTGGCGATCAACTCGTCGAGCGCCGCATCCAGATCGTTCAGCGTGGCGTGGTTGAATGCATTCACCGGCGGATGATCAATGGTCAGGATGGCCACCCGATCTTCCAGCGCGACCCTGACGTTGGTGTACTCGCCCATTAAAACCCCCCTCCTTTCCTCGGGAAGTGTCACGTGCCACGTGTTCACGTGTTCATATGTCATGTGTTATGTGTCACGTGTCACGCATACTCATGGAAGCCGCGGCCGGTTTTCACGCCCAGGTGGCCGGCGCGCACTTTGGTGCGCAGCAGGCGGGCTGGTCGGAACCGCTCGCCGTAGCGGCTGTGGAATTGCTCCAGGCCTGCCAGCACCACGTCCAGCCCGATGATGTCGGCGATGGCCAGCGGCCCTTTGCGCTCGCCGTGATAGGTCATGCCAGTGCCGGCGATCATTGCCATGTCAATGTCGTTGATGGAGGCGATGTGCTCTTGCAACGCCAGCACGGCCTCGTTGATCAGCGGATACATCACCCGTTCGACGCTGAAGACGCTCTCCGGCGCGCGGCCGAAGCTGGCGATCATCTGCTGCACCGGCTCGTCGGTCTCGCCGCCGTAGCCGTAGAAGCCCTTGCCGGCCTTTTCGCCCAGTCGGCCTGCCTCGACCAGCTTGTAGAAGAGCGGCGCGGGCGTCATGCGGGGACCATACTCGCTGTAAAGGTACTCGCCGACATATTGGCACACGTCAATGCCCAACATGTCCATCAGCGTGAACGGCCCCATGGGCATCCCGAACTCCACGACGGCTTTGTCTATCTCGCTCGCCGTGGCCGCGCCTTCCTGGAGGCAGTAGGTCGCCTCGTTCAGGTAGGGCATAAGCAGCCGGTTGACCAGGAAGCCCGGGCATTCCTGCACCACCACCGGGATTTTACGCAGCGACTCGGCGAACATGACCACATCGTCAATCGTCTCCTGGCTGGTCTCCAGGCCGGGGATGACCTCGACCAGCTTCATCACGTGGGCGGGGTTGAAGAAGTGCATCCCGATGACTTTGGCCGGCCGCCGTGTGGCCGCGGCCAGCTCGCTGATGGAGAGCGCCGAGGTGTTGCTGGCGAAGATGGTCATCTCCGGCACGACCTGTTCCAGTTCGGCCAGCACCTGTTTCTTGATCGCCATTTTCTCCGGCACGGCCTCGATGACGATGTCCACATCGCTGAAGCTGTCATAGCTCAGCGTCGGCTCGACGAGCGCCAGTTTGCTCTCCATCTCGCCGGCGCTCATGCGGCCCTTGTCCACCCGGCTCTGATAGATGCGCCGGATGGTCGCCATGCCTTTGTCGAGCATCTGCTGATCAATGTCTTTCAGAACGACCGGCAGACCGGAGAAGCTGATCACCTGGGCGATCTCGCCGCCCATGGTGCCGGCACCCACCACACCCGCCTTAAAGATATACATGTAGTCCTCCTTGTCTACTATTTCCTTGTCTACTTGCCTACTTGTCTACTTGCCTGCTTGCCTGCTTGTTCCCTTTCCTATACCCGTTCGACGATCAGCGCGGCACCCTGACCACCGCCCACGCAGAGGGTCGCCGCGCCGTGGCGGCTGCCCCGGCGCTTCATCTCGTGCAGCAGGGTGACCACGATGCGCGCGCCTGACTGGCCTACCGGGTGGCCGAGCGCAATGGCGCCGCCGTTGACGTTCGTCTTGGCCCAGTCCCAACCGTGGCCGTCCTGGGTCATCTTGATGCCCACGGCCAATGCCTGCGCGGCGAACGCCTCGTTCAGCTCGACCAGCTCGATCTGGTCGTATTTCAGGCCGGCGCGGGCCAATGCTTTGGGCAGTGCGGTAGCCGGGCCGATGCCCATGTAAGCCGGGTCCACCGCCGTGACAGCATAGCTCAGGATGCGCGCCATCGGCTTCAGCCCCAATCGTTCGGCGCGCTCGGCTGTGGTCACCAGCATGGCCGCCGCGCCGTCGTTCATCGGGCACGCGTTGGCTGGCGTGACGGTGCCATTCTTTTTGAATACGGTCGGGTAGAGCGCCGCCTTCTGCACCGTCAGCGCCGGGTTGATGCTCTCATCCTGAATGATGTTCTCTTTAGCGACTTCTTGGCCGGCCGCCGTCTTCACCACCTCGACCGGCACAATCTCATCCCTGAATTTGCCCATGCGGGTGGCCATGAAGGCTTTTTTGTGGCTTTGCACGGCGAACTGATCTTGCTCCTCGCGGCTGATATGGTACTGCTCGGCCAGGTTTTCGGCGGTAGCGCCCATGATCAGGTTGCAGGTGGGGTCGGTGAGGCCTTCCCACAGCGCGTCGGTGAGCTCGGAGTGGCGCAGTCGCAGCCCCCAGCGCGCGCCTTTGAGCACGTAGGGGATCTGGCTCATGTTCTCTGTGCCACCCACCAGATACAGCTCGCCGTCGCCCGCCTGGATCGAGTTGTAGGCGTTGATGATCGCCTGCATGGCCGAGGCGCAGTTGCGCTGCACGGTGTAGGCCGGCACATGATGGGGAATGCCGGCGTAAATGGCCGCCACGCGCGTGATGTTCGCCGCCTCTGACGGCTGGCCGATGTTGCCGAAGATCACATCGTCCAGCATGGCCGGATCAATGCCGGAGTCGGCGATGATGCGTTGCATCACCACTTTGGCCAGGTCGTAGGCCGGCACAGTCTTGAACGCGCCGCCAAAGCTGCCGTTGGCGGTGCGCAGTGGGTTGGTGATGACGACTTCTTTCATGGATGCTTCTCCCTCTGTGGATGATCGTCCGATCCCGTTCGCAGGTTGAGAATGAACGCACCGTGCCGGATGGCCGTGCATCGCGTGCGGGCTCTGCTGCAGGCGAGCGATGTCGAAGCTCCCCGCACGCGGCAGGGTGTGAACCGGGCGCATTGGGCCACGTCATCTGCGGCCGACGGCCCGATCAACCGTTGCGCAGGCCGCGCAGAACCAGTTCGAACGTCGCCCGATACAGGGTCGTTGTGTCCGTCTGCATGGCCTGACGACGAATAGGATGGCTGGTGAGCGCCAGCGCGCCATTGAGCGCTGCCCAGAGCACACAGGCTGCCTGACGCGCGTCGCCAGGCGTGAACAGGCCCAGCGCCATCCCGTCGTTGATCGCTTGCGTTGCCAGCGCCAACGTCTGTTCGCTCGCCGCGACGATCTGGTCGTGGCGCTCGGCCGAGATGCCGTCTTGAAACGCGCCGCGGCTGAAAGCGTTCAGCAGCCAAAAATAGTCAGGGGCATTCCGTGCGAAGGCGAGATACGCGTCGGCCATCGCCTTGAGCTTTTGATCCGGGTGGAGGAGAGAGCAACTGTCGTAGGCAGCCTGAAGCTGCATCGCCAATTCCGTCAGGGCTCGCAGAACCAATTCGGCGAGGATCGCTTCTTTGCTTTCGAAATAGAGGTAAACGGTGCCTTTGGCGACCTCCGCGCGTTGCGCGATGGCATCTACAGTCGCCCGGCGGAAACCCTCCTGAGCGAATACGGCGCGCGCCGCGTCCAAAATCGCCTGACGGCGTCGCGCCCGTTCCTGCTCACGACGGTCTATCGGAGCCACTGTGCACCTCTGCACGGCCGGCCGCCGGTGAACGAATGCCGGCGAGAACTCAAAGTACACGAACCCAGGGAAATTGACCGTCGGTCATTTACTGACCAATCGTCAGTATAGCGGAACGACACCGCTTTGTCAAGCATTGTGCGCTGTTCGCGGCAAACTGATCAATCGGCTCGCGCGGCCCGACGGCACAGCGCGAGCCGGCCGTGTTCAGCGCAGCGAGGCGTGATAGCGGCCGATGATGCGTTGGCCCTCGGCGCTGGCGACGAAGGCGAGAAAACGTTGTACTTCGGAGGGGGGCGTCCGGCGAGCATAGAGATAGAGGTCGCGCGTCAGGTGATACGCGCCGGTGCGCACAGAGGCCGAGGTCGGCAACATCTCTTCTACCGGCACGACGCGTACCGTATCGGTGATGACAGCCATCGAGACATAGCCGATGGCGCCGATCCGTCGCGCCGTCTGGCTGACCACGGCCTGGCTGCTCGGCATGACGATCGCGTTCAGCGTGACCTGCTCGCCGGCCATGGCGATGGCCTCGAACGCGGCACGCGTCCCCGATCCCTCCTCGCGGCTGATCACCAGCGGCTCCTCGGCCGGCCCGCCCAGCGTTTGCCAGTCGAGCACCTCGCCGCGATAGATGCGCCGCACCTGATTCAGAGTCAGGCCGGCGATGCGGTTGGCCGGGTGCACGATGATGCCGATGCCATCACGGGCGAACGGCGTGGCGACCAAGCCGGCCGGCGCCGCGCTCTCTTCCGGTTTCCACGAGATGGCGGCGATGTCCACCGTTCCGTTTTGCAACTCACGCAGGCCGGCGGCCGAACCGTTGCCCAAAAGCTCGATGCGCACGTGCGGCCGGCGCTGCTGGTAGGCAGCCGCCAGGTCGTGCAGCGCCGGCATCATGCTCGTCGAACCGGAGATGCGCACCACGACCGACGGCGTCGGCGAGGCGATCGGATCGGCACACGCCGCGAGCAGCACGAGCACGACAACCGACAGGAAGCCCCGCACCGGCTTCCAGTTTCCGGCTTTTGGCATCTCAACCTCGCGCCAGCGCCACGATCACGATGAGCACGGCCAGCGCCCAGCGGTAGTAGGCGAACACGGCGACCGAATTGCGCTGCAGATAGCGGAGCAGATATTTGATGCAGAGGTAGCCGCTGATCGCCGCCGCTGCAAAACCGACCGCGAAGAAAATCAGGCCCGAAGCTGCCATCTGTCCCGTCTGCAGCTCCTGCACGACATCCCACAGGCTTTTCAGGCCGGCGCCCGCGATAATGGGCGCCGAGAGGAGGAACGAGAAGCGCGCCGCGGCCGGCCGCTCGAGCCCCAACGCCAGCCCGGCCGTGATCGTTGCGCCGGAGCGGGAGACGCCAGGAAAGACGGCCAGCGCCTGCGCGCAGCCGATGACGAGCGCATCGCGCAGAGTCAATTGTGTCATGCCGCGCAGGTGGCGGGCCAGGCGGTCGGCCAGGAGCAGGGCCGCGCCGGCCAGCGCCAGCATCGTCGCAATGCCGATCATCGCGGCGACCTGATGCGGTTGATCGGGCTGGTGGAAAGCCTGTTCGACCGTGCTTTCGGCCAGCGCACCGACGACGGCGCCCGGGATGCAGCCGATCACCAACAACCAGGCCAGCCGGCGGTCGGGGTCGGCTCCGATCCGGCGCTGGCGCAGGCTAACGATTCCGGCACGCAGCAGGCGTACCCAATCGGTGTAAAAAAACCAGAGGACGGCGACCAACGTGCCCAGATGCAGCGCGACATCGAAGGCCAGGCTGTTCACCGTCAGGTCGTCCCAGCCGAAGAACCAGGGGACGACGATCAGATGTGCCGAGCTCGACACCGGAATGAACTCGGTGAGGCCCTGGAGGATGCCCAAGATGATCGCTTCGAGGATGGATATCATGGCGCTCTCGTTTCGTCTGGCTGTGCAGGGAGGCGTTCTGTCCTACGTTGTGGCGCGCTGGCGCGCGAGAAAGCGTTCCCGCTGGGCATGGCGCACGTCCTGATTCGACAGCTGATATTCGGCCAGGAAGCTTTCGCGAAAGCTGGCGAATGTCCCTGCCGCGATGTGGGCCCGGATCTTCGCCATCAGCTGGATCATGAAGTGAACGTTGTGGAGCGTCGCCAGATGCAGCCCCAGGATCTCGCCCGCCTTGAACAGATGGCGCAGGTAGGCACGACTGAAGTGCTGGCAGCAGTAGCAGGTGCAGCCCGGTTCTACCGGCAGCGGGTCGGCCGCGTAGCGGGCATTGCGCAGGTTGAGTCGGCCCTGCCGCGTGAAGAGCCCGCCGTTGCGCGCGACGCGGGTGGGCAGGACACAGTCGAAGATGTCTATGCCGCGCGCCACGCCTTCGATGATGTCCTCGGGCGCGCCGACTCCCATCAGATAGCGCGGCTTATGCGCCGGCAGCGCCGGCACGGTGAGGTCGAGCGTGGCATACATCTGTTCCTTCGTCTCGCCGACACTCAGGCCGCCGATGGCATAGCCGGGGAAGTCCAGCGCGGTCAGGGTGGTCGCGCTCTCGATGCGCAGGTCGCCGAAGATGCCGCCCTGCACGATGCCGAAAAGCGCCTGATCGGGCCGTTTGTGGGCAGCCCGGCAGCGCGCCGCCCAGGCATGGGTGCGGCGCAGCGCCTCTTCGTTGTATTTGCGGTCGAGCGGCTCCGCGCACTCATCCAGGCACATGATGATGTCGGCCCCCAGCGCCTCCTGGCTGGCGATGGCGCTCTCCGGCGTGAATCGGTGCAGGCTGCCGTCAATGTGCGAGCGGAAGGTGACGCCATCCGGGTCGAGTTTGCGCATCAGCGCCAGGCTGAACACCTGGAACCCGCCGGAATCGGTCAGCATGGGGCCTGACCAGCCCATGAACGCGTGCACGCCGCCGAAGTCGCGGATCAGCTCGACGCCTGGCCGTAGATACAGGTGATAGGTGTTGGCGAGCACCAGGGTCGCCCCCAGTGCGTGCAGATCGCGTGGAGTCAGCGTCTTCACAGTAGCCTGCGTGCCCACGGGCGCGAAGACGGGCGTGATCAGGTCGCCGTGAGGGGTGGCAAAGACGCCGGTGCGCGCGGCCGAGGACGGATCGGTCGCAGTGATCGTGAATTCAAACATGCGGCTATTGTACCTTGAAAACAATGGAGCGCAAAGCACGCCGATGCCTTGCGCTCCGTATGATGCCGTTTTCTGGCTGCCAGGTCAATCTGCTTTGCTTTCCTTGCTGGCGGTCGCGGTCGAGGAAGTCGTCGAGCCGCTCTCGCCGGCCGATTTGCCCTCCTCTTCCTTTTTCTTGTTCGGGATGCCCGTAGATGACTTGCCCTTGTTGTCGGTCACGTAAAAGCCTGACCCTTTGAAGATGATCCCGACCGGCTGCATCACCCGGTGGACATGGCCGTTGCATTCCGGGCATTCGGTCAACACGGGATCGGAGAATCGCTGTGTTTTCTCAAACCGCACGCCGCATTGTTCGCATTCATATTCGTAGATCGGCATCTTGCATCTCTCCTCAAAACGTTCATCCCTGACGTACAAACCTCCGGAGTTGATCAAACCCCGGAGGTTCTGCGATGGCTTGACGAACGTGTTCTATTATAATCCTGCAGCGGCAGTTTGACAAATAGCGCAGGGCGTGCAACGTGACGCTTGCCGCGCCACGTTGCACGTGGCACGTTTCACCTAGAACAACCCCACCACGCGTCCCGTCTCCAGGTCGAGGTCTACGTCGAAGAACACGGGGCGGGAGGGCAGGCCGGGCATGGTGCGCATCTCGCCGCAGAGCGGATAGAGGAAGCCGGCGCCCACCGAGGCGCGAATATCGCGCACCGGGAAGGCGAAGCCGGTCGGCCGACCCTTCAGGTTGCCGTCATGGCTCAGGCTCAGGTGCGTCTTGGCCATGCAGATCGGCAGCTTGTCGAAGCCGAGCCGGGTGAACATCTCGATCTTCGCCTCGGCCTCCGGGGTGTAGCTGACGCTGCCCGCGCCGTAGATGTCTTTGGCGATCTTCTCGATTTTCTCCTTGATGCTCCACTCCAACGGATAGAGGAACTGGAAGTTGCTCGGCTTTTCGCACGCGGCGACCACGGCTTTAGCCAGCTCCAGCGCGCCGTCGCCGCCATTCGCCCAGTGGGTAGAAAGCACTGCATCCTCGGCACCGGCCTTGACCGCATGTTCGCGGATCAGGGCGATCTCGTCCGGCGTGTCATCCTTGAACTGGTTGATGGCCACGACGACCGGCACGCCGAAGCGTTTGGCGTTCTCGATGTGTGCTTCTAGGTTGACGATGCCTTTTTCGAGGAGGGGCAGGTTTTCCTCCGTGTAGGCGGGATCCAGCGGCCGGCCAGGCACCACCCGTGGCCCACCGCCGTGCATCTTGAGCGCGCGCACCGTCGCCACCAGCACGACACAGTTCGGGATCAGGCCGGAGTAGCGGCACTTGATGTTCATGAATTTCTCCATGCCCATGTCCGCACCGAAGCCCGATTCGGTGACCACGTAATCGGCCAGCTTGAGCGCGATCTGGTCGGCGATGATGGAGGAGTTGCCATGCGCGATGTTGGCGAACGGCCCGGCATGGACGAACGCCGGCTGCCCTTCGAGCGTTTGCATCAGGTTGGGCATGATGGCGTCTTTCATGAGGACGGTGGCTGCGCCTGCTACGCCCAGGTCTTCCACGGTGATTGCCTCGCCGGCCCGGTTCGTGCCGATCACCACGCGGCCGATGCGCTCCCGCAGGTCGGCCAGGCTGGTAGTGAGGGCCAGGATCGCCATCAGCTCGGATGCCACGGTGATGTCGTAGCCGGTGATGCGGGTGCGGCCCTTCTCCTCCGGCCCCAGGCCGATCTGGATCCGGCGCAGGAAGCGATCGCTGATGTCAATCACCCGGTTCCAGGAGATGCTGTCCGGGTCAATGTCCAGGATCGCGAAGCGGGCCTGCTCCTCCGGCGTCAGCTCATTGGGGTCGGTTTTCTCGATGCCCAGTTTTTTCAAGCGGCGGAGCATGGTGGGCGAGAAGCTGCGTTTGCCGTTCTTGTCTTTCGGGCACAGGCGCTCGAACATGACCTGTGCGCTGCCTGCTTCGGCCTCGTGCAGCATGCGGGCGTCAATGGCCGCAGCGATCAGGTCATGGGCAGCAGTAATGGCATGGATGTCTCCCGTGAGGTGGAGGTTGAAGTCTTCCATCGGCACGACCTGGCTATAGCCACCGCCGGCCGCGCCGCCTTTGATGCCGAAGGTCGGCCCCTGCGATGGCTGTCGGATCGCGCACACGACTTTCTTGCCCAACAGGCCAAGCCCCTGGGTGAGGCCGACCGTGGTCGTCGTTTTGCCCTCGCCGAGTGGCGTAGGCGTGATGGCGGTCACGTCAATATATTTGCCTTGGGGACGATCTTTGAACTTCTCCAGGACACTCAGGTGGACCTTTGCTTTGTACTTGCCGTACAGGTCGAGGTCGTCTGGCTCGAGGCCCAAAGAGGCGGCGATATCGAGGATCGGCTTCAGCTCGGCGGCCTGGGCGATCTCCAGATCACTGGGGACGGGCATCAGTCTCTTCATTGAATCAGCCTCCATGTAGATGGAATGATCAAAAAAGGAACGAAAAAGGGAGCGTTAAGTCTGCACCGCCAGCATAGTCTAGGGACGTAGCATAGGGTAATCGGACGTCTCCGTCAATGATTGCGGTCATATCTCGATTTTGAGTTTGTCGCGACGAGACCGCCGTAACTTTTCAAGCAGGTCATCGTCATTTGTTGTAGCGGGACAAGTTACGTAGTTTTTATCGTACCACGCCTTCGCGGAGGAAAGAAATGGCGCTATATGTGAGGCCCTTACGTCCGGACGAGCAAGCCCAACTGGAAGCCCTGCAGCGGACCGAAGGCGGTAGCGAATTGGGGAAACGGGCGAGCATCGTTTTGTTGTCGGCCCGGCGTCAGGGCGTTCATGAGATCAGCGCAATTGTCGGACTGCACCCGATCAACGTGCGCAAGTGGATCCATCGTTTCAACCAGATGGGAATTGATGGGCTTTATCCGCGGCGCTCGCCTGGCCGGCCCCGTGTGTTCGACGACAGCCAGCGTCAGGAGATCATCCGCCTGGCGCGCACATCGCCCAATGCCTTGGGCCGCGATTTTTCGACCTGGTCGCTGCAGCGACTGCGCCAGGAGCTCATCGCGCGCGGGGTGGTCGCCGAGATCAGCGCGGAAGCAATTCGCCAGGAATTGCGCAAGGGCGGGCTGGTCTTCGAGGAGCGGCAGTGGGTGCCTGAACAGCGTCACGCGGATTAGCGCACACCCATGGGACAGCAAGCCCGGCTATGGGCGTGGTGTTTGGCCGAACCGGGCAGGTGTGGTGCTATTGCGCCGTCGGAGAGACTGACAGGAGAATGGGAAGCCAGACGCGCGGCTCGCGCATCGGCTCCCGGAAGCTGGCGCGCAGGCTATTGCCGGCGTTGCCGGTGATTTCGATCCAGCTCAGCATGACGCCGCCGGTCGGAATGGCGGCCAGTGCGACATCGCGGAACCAGTTGTAGCTGCTCGTCACATAGCCCAACGGCCAATTCGGTGTGCCCGCTGCCGTGGCAGTCACCCGCAGCATGTTGGGCGCTTCCCCGTCTCCTTCTTCGTCCCATGCCAGGTGCAGGTATTTGCCCTTCTCTACGGTCAGGCGCGGGTTCTGGGCATAGCCGATGGCGGTTGAGATGAGCTGCGGCGCGCTCCAGGCCGTCTGTCTGCCGGAGCTGTAGAGCACCTGCCATTCGCCATCTACCCACACGATGTGCGCCTGGCCGTCGGCTGTGCTGGCAATCGTCGGCCCCAGCGATTCGACGAAGCGGCTGTCGGAGATGTCGAGCGGCGGCATCCAGGTGCCGGCATATAGCATAGTGAGGAAGATGTCGAAGTCGCCCAACGAATAATCGTCGCGGCGCACCCGATCCTGCCACACCATGTAGACAGCACCATCGGCGGTAACGCTGATGTCCGGAGATTGGCCGCGGCCGCTGGGAACCGGCCGGTTGCTCCAGAAGACGCCATCCCAGGTGGCGTAGTAGGTCGTCCAGTAGCCCGGTGTGTTGTCCATCCACACGGCATGCAGCGAACGGTCTGGGCCGAGCGCCAGGCGAGGGGCGGCCGAGTAGCCGGTCGTATGGGCCATGTTCACCGGTAGCGACCACGAACCGCCGGCGTAGACGAGGTGATACGTCTCGTGATTGCCCATGAACGGGGCGACGTAGGCCACGTGGAGCGTGTTGCCGTCGGCCACAGCACAGGGCGCAAAGCCGTAGGCAATATGCTGCGCCGCCTTCCAGGTGCCGTTGGGCAGCCGATGGGCATGGTAGAGCTTGCCTTCGGCCTCCCACACCGCGTGCATAATGCGGTCTGCCGTGAAGGCCAGCGTCAGGTGCTCGGCATTGTTTTGGCCGGGGATGATCGTGATCGGCGCGCTCCACGGCTGGACGCTCGCGCTGGCGGTCTGGGCGGCGATCGTCGCCGCTCCTGAACTGCGCGGCCGTGCGCGCTCGACGCGTACCCGGTCAGCCTGGTAGATCTGCGGCTGCAATGCCGTGCCCCGGACCTCTACCCATCTATCCAGTGCGGCTACGGCCGCAGACTGATCCACCCACGTGTTGCCGTCCACCCTGACGCGCGCCACCCACGGCATGCCGGTCGGTTCGTCCGGATCTACCACGACGTCCCATGCGGCGCTGCCATCGGCCTCGTTGTGCATAGCCACGATCGAGCCGGCGAGCCGGGCTTCGACGGTTTCTGGCAACGCGCGGATGCGAGTCGCCACCAACTGGCCGGCGTCGTCCAGAGCGCGACACTCGACGAGCCCGCCGATCGTTTCGGTGCCGATGATTTCGGTGTTTGCCGTCACCGTCACGCGGCGGCCCTCAATGATCCGATAGTTCTGGCCGCGCGCGGTGAGCTTGCCGCGGAACTCGAAGACGCGCGTGCTGGCGAAGACGACGATCCACTCGGCGCGCAGCCCGGTCGGGTACATCGTGGCGCCTACCCACAGCATGGCGTTCACGGCCGGCGTCCCGGTGATCTGGGTGCTGGTCGTTACTGCCACCGGTGTATTGTCCACCAACCACCAGGCCGGCAGTCCCCCGCCCATTTTGATCAGTTTGCCGACAAACTGAACCTGTGGCCCGGTCGCGCCGGCCGGCCGATCCACTTCGATGAGCAGCGCGTCCAGTTCGCCGGGGCTGCGCACCAGGCCGCGCACGATGACCCAGGCGCCTAATTCGGCCGCGCCTTTTTTGGTGATGATGGGGGTATCCGGCGTGACGTAGACGATGCGATTGCCTTCGAGATCGTTGCCGACCAACCACTTGGTCGTGCTTTGCGCCCGGATGTAGCCCTCAAAACGGATCGGCGCGCCGTCCGTCGTCTGAGCTCGCGCAGAGGCCATCGGCCCGAAAGCCTGGCTCGCTAGCAGTAGCATCACCGCCACGACGCCGAGCAGACGCCGATTCAGCCGCCGAGAGGGTTGGGTAGACCTGGCTTGCATATCCGGAACCTGTCAAGGTTAAGCACGACTGAAATATCTATCTCAGGTAGCTTCAATCATCATAAATTAATTTGTCAAAAATGTCCATTTTTTCGAAATCATGAAACGGCGCGCTCACTTTCCTCCAGCTTGAGCAACGGTGGCGGTGGGAGACGATGTGGGCGTCGGCGTGAAGGTGTGCGTCGGTGGCGGCGTGGGCGTGTGCGTCGCCGTTGGCGGTGGCGTGGGCGTCGGCGATGGTGTGCGGGTCGGCGTCGCCGTCGGCAGCGGCGTGGGCGTGTGCGTCGGCGGCGGTGTCGCCGTCGGTGTCCGCGTGGGCCGACGGGTCAGCGTCTCGGTGGCGGTCGGTATCGGTGTGGGCGGATAGACCATGATCTCACGCGCGATCAGCCGACCATCGGTGTGGCGCAGCGCGCGCACGTCGGCCCAGCGCGCGACCGTGGCCGGGTCGCCCAAGAAGCGGGTCCGGTCATCGAAGTAGATTGTTTCGCGGCCAGGGCAGAGCAGCACGAGGTAGTCGCGGCTGACGACTTCGATCATGCCTTGCAGGTCATAGGCCGGCGCCGAACGGATCACCACGCGGTTGGCCCAGATCTCGCCGTTGGCGCGGCGCACGGCATGAACTTCAGCGTGGTGATCTATGGCCGGCGTTCCTTCCACCTGAGTGTTGCCGGTGACCTTGAAGGTGATGTGGTTCACCGTCCACCATTCGCCCTCCAGCTTCTGAATCAAGCCCAGAAAATCCATCGGTTCGGGGGTGGCTTCTGGTTTGCCCCTGGCAACGATCTTGACCGCCACGTAGGTGTTGTTGCGGACGGCCAGTTCCGCTTCGACCCAATCGCCGATCTGCGGGTCGTTTTCGAACTGCGTGTTGCCGTCAATCAGGACCTCCCACGCTGCATCGGCCTCGCGAATCGTCCAGAGATTGCCGGCTTTGCTGACGAGGGCTCCGAATTTGCGCCCCGGCTGCAGGACGCGCGGTGGGGTCGGTGAGGGGCCGGGTGTTGCGGTGGGCGTGGGCGTGCGCGTCGGCGTCGCCGTCCTGGTCGGGGTGGCGGTTGGCGCCGACGTGGCCGTCGGCGCGGGCGTATCGCTGATAACGATGATGGTTGCGGCCGGTTCGGTCGCGGTGGGCGAGGCGGTCGGAGTCGGCGCGGCCGTTTCGGTTGGCGTGGCAGTCGGCGTGGGGGCCTCGGACGCCGGTGCTTCGCCCGCGCCGGCCGGGGATCCGCTCACGTGGAGGGCCACGGCCACCAGGCTGCCATCGCCAGGCGCACTCAATTCAGCGAACACTAGCGCGCCGACCACGGGCCGGCCCACGATGGCGGTGCTCGGGGTGATGAGGAGCGTGAGGCCGGCCACGCGCCATTCGGCATCCGAGAACGACTCAAGCGTGCCGGAGATGCGCAGGCGGGCGACGGGCCGGCGCAACTCGCTGATCGCCTGCGCTTCCTGAACGCGGCGTGTGTTGATCGCGTCTTCCAGCGCCTGCCGCGCGACTGCATCGCGCGCCAGCAGCAACTGCACTTGCTCGGCGACCAGCTTCACCTGATACAGCCGATCGCCCGGCAGCGCGTTGGCCGAGGCCGTGACGACGCCGGTGGTGGCCACGCCGAAGAGGAGGATGACGGCCAGCGCCAGCGCGAGGGCATAGGAGAGGCGGCGCGCGCCGGTCAGGCTGGCCATGAACGCTGCCCACCACGCCGCCAGTCGCTCGATCAGGCCGGGGGCCTGGCGGGCCGCAGCCAGATTGTATGCGGCGGCCATGAAGCGCTGACGGCTCGCGGCGGCGACGGCAGGCGCACGCGGGGGCACGTCGCGTTGCCCCAGGATGAAGCCGGTCATCTCCAGCAGCGGGGCAAGCGCGGCCGCGTGTTCGGGATGCGCCTGCAGGAAGGGCTCGATGGGCTGCCCGATCCTCAGGAGCTCCGCCGCCTGGTTGAACGCGTCGTCACGAGATAGCGTGCTCGTCGGTCGCTTCATGGTCGCATAATCCGGCGCAGGGCGAGAATGGCCCGGTATTGCAGCGCTTTGATCGCTCCCTCGTTTTTGCCCATGATGGCAGCGACTTCGGCAATGCTCAGATCTTCCAGGAACCGCAGCGTGATGACCTGCGCCTGTTCTTCAGTCAATTGGTTCAGCGCGGCGCGCAGGTCCTCCTGGTCTAGAGTGGCCTGCACCCGTCGCGCCGGCTCATCTTCGGTTGCCACGATCGGCGGTGCCTCATCTATGTCCACGAACGAGGCCCGCCCTCGACGTCTGTAATGATCAATGACCAGATTGTGCGCAATGCGATATAGCCAGCCGGAAAACGAGGTCCTCCATCCCTGGCCGCTGCGAATCGCCTCCAACATTCGCATGAAGACCTGGCCGGTCAGGTCTTCTGCCTGCTCTGCCTGCCCCACTCGATGATAGATGTACGAGTAGATGCGGTTGACGTAACGATCATACAACTGGCCCAGCGCGATCGGATCGGCGCGCGCCGCGCGTTCCAGAAGCTCCCGTTCCTGCGGATCTTCTGTATGCGCTTTGTTATCTATGACGCTGAAAGCGCCAAAAGATAACGCAGAAATGAGCCAATTCAAGCTCAACATGATCGAATTCCCGTCCGACATGGCGATACGCCGGTCGGGCGTTGTCCGTGGTGTTCGTGCTATACGACCCGTTGATCGGCGGTGTACGTGACCAGGATGCGCTGCACGGCCGTGAGGCCGGCCAGGCCGGCGATGATGATCAGCGCCCACGCGGTCAGGCCCAGCAGCAAGCCGCTGATGAGCACCAGAAGACGTTCGAAGCGCGTGAAAATTCCCTCGGTGCAGGTGAGGCCGATGCCCTCGGCCCGGGCTCGCGTGTAGCTGACCATGAACGAGGTGGCCATAGCGGCCACCGCCAGGAGCACCATGTGATCTTGATCGGCCGCCAGATAGCGCCAGACCAACGCGCCGTAGAGGAAGAGCTCTGTCCAGCGGTCGAGGGTAGAATCGAGGAAGGCGCCGAAGCGCGACACGCGGCCCTGGGTGCGAGCCATCGTGCCGTCCACAGCGTCGAAGGCGAGGGTGACGATCAGCAGGGCACCGGCCAGGCGCAGCTGGCCGGCAGCCAGGATGGTTGCCACGCCCACATTGAGCACAAAGCCCAGAATCGTCACCGCGTTCGGATGGAACCCCAAACGCGACAAAACGTCAGCCACGGGCCGGATGAAGTGAGCACCCCAGGCTCGGGCGATGTTTGTCAACATAAAACCTCCTCAGTGCACAGAGTTGATGTGGACCGTCAGCGTCCAAAGGCAAGTGGCTCGGTGTGAGGCCCTGTATACAAGAACGAGGCGAACGAAATCTCCGACTGTGGCGTGAAATCACCGTGCCGGATCACGCGCGTTGATTCTACAACAGGCAGCCCCTATCGTCAACACGGCCCGACGCCACGCGCGTTTGCATTCAAACGTTATCCATGCTACATTATAATCCGACTTCGGAGGGACGATGCAGTCGGTGATCCAGCAGGCAGCGCAGATGGTGCGCCAGGCAGCCCATGTCGTGGCCTTGACGGGCGCGGGCATCAGCACACCCTCCGGCATCCCTGATTTCCGCAGCGCCGATTCTGGCCTGTGGCGACACGTGGACCCTCTCGAAGTCGCCTCAATCTGGGCGTTCTGCAATTGTCCTGCAGCGTTTTACGATTGGATCCGCCCGCTCGTGCAGCGCCTATCCGTCGCCGAACCCAACGCCGCCCATCGCGCCCTGGCCGAGCTAGAGGCGCACGGCTGCCTGGAAGCCGTTATCACCCAAAACGTGGATTCGCTCCATCAGCGCGCGGGCAGTCGCCGCGTGTTCGAGATCCACGGCCATGCTCGCTCGGCCACCTGTCTGCGCTGCGGCCAGGCCGCGGCCGCTGATCTGCTGTGGCCGATCGTGCTGCGCGGTGCCTTGCCGCCACCCTGCGCCCATTGCGGTGGCCTCGTCAAGCCCGACGTGGTGCTCTTCGGCGAACCGCTGCCCTACGAGGCGTTGAGCCAGGCGCAACAGGCTGCACTGGCCTGCGATGTCATGTTGGTGGTCGGCACCTCGCTGGAGGTGATGCCGGCGGCCGACCTGCCGTTGTTGGCCAGGCGTCGGGGCGCCCGGCTGATCCTGGTGAATCGAGCCTCCACCCCCTACGACGCCGCGATGGATGTGATCATCCGCGCGGACGTTGTCCCGGCCCTCTCGCAACTGGCCCGTGCCGTGATAGACTGATTTGAAAAGCGCCGCCGGACGTGCTCCCGCTTGTTTTCATGGTTTGTTGTGCGCCGGCGGGGACATGGACGCGGATTGGAAAATATCCGCTCAGCGAGTCGTCGCCAACGTGGCGGCGTGTGTGCCCAAGGCCACACCTTCCCGGCATGCCGCCGCGATGTCGCCGTCGGCCAGCCAGCGCGCCAGGAAAGCCGCGTTGAATGCATCGCCGGCGCCGGTCGCGTTGACGATCTGCGCGGCCGGCGCGCTCGCGCGCCAGACCTGTCCGGCCGCGGCCGCCAGACACCCCTCGCGATCGAGCTTGATGGCCACGATGGAGGCATGTTCCTGCAGGGTACGCAGCGCATCTATGGGCCGGGCCTGACCGCTCAACACCTGCGCTTCGTGACGATTCGGTAACAGAACGGTCACATGGCCGATCAGCTCCCAGAAGCCGGTCGGTGCCAGCGCCAGCAGCGGCGCATGAGAGCTGGGATCGAGGCTGATCGGCACGCCCGCAGCGCGTGCCTCGGCCATGGCCCGCAGCGCCCCGCGGCGACTGTCCGCGTCGAGCAGGACATAGCCCACCACATGCAGCAGCCGGGCGCGGGCAATCAGATCGGCCGGCACCTCGTCGGCCGACCAGAACGCGTTCGCGCCGCGATCGGGCACCATGGTGCGCTCGCCGTCCGGCTCGACGAGCACCTGGATGACACCGGTGCGACGCCGTGGATCATACACTAGCGCCGGCGTCACCCCTTCGCGGGTCAGATCATCGGCTAGCCAGCGGCCGAACCAGTCGGTGCCCACCCGTCCGATGAAGGTCACCGCCTGGCCGAGCCGAGCCAGCCACACAGCCACGTTGGCGCCGGAACCGCCCGGCATGATGCTTACGGCCGCGGCGGCATCGCTGCCGCGCACGAGCGGCACAGCCAGCCGGCTGACGATGTCTACGGCGATATCTCCCAACACCATGATCATCTTCACAGCTCTTTCATTTTATCTTCGCACCGGCAAGGCCGCGCGTCTATCCCGATATTTGCGGAATTCTGCGCGTTGCGCGCCATGGCCCGACCGGTTTGGTGCCCGGCGCCGGCCTCAGGTACAATAGCGGCCATGCCGAAACTCTACGATGCTTACATTTTCGATCTGGATGGCACGGTCTACCTGGGCGATGCCCTGCTGCCGACGGCCGGGCCAACCATCACCAGGCTCCGTGAATTGGGCCGGCGCACCGTGTTTCTCTCCAACAACCCGACGCACACGCGCGAGGAATATGCGGCGAAGCTGACTCGCCTGGGCCTGCCCACGCCGCCAACTGATGTCATCAACTCGTCGCTGGTGATGGCGCATTTCTTGCAGCAGCGAATGCCCGGCGCGCGGCTGTTCGTGGTCGGCGAGAAGCCGCTGTGCGATGTGCTGGTCGCCGCCGGCTTCACGTTGACGGAGGATCCACGGCAGACAGACGCCGTGATCGCCAGCTTCGATCGCACCTTCGTCTACCGCAAGCTCCAGATCGCGTTCGATGCCATTCGCGCCGGCGCGCGTTTTTTTGCCACGAACAGCGACCGTTATTGCCCGGTGCCGGGCGGCGGCGAGCCGGACGCCGCCGCCATGATCGCCGCCATCGAGGCGTGCACAGCCAAGAAGGTCGAGGCGGTAGTCGGCAAACCCTCGTCGTACATGATCGAGGCGATTCTGGGGGTGTTGGGCCTGCCTCCGGAGCGGTGCATCATCACCGGTGACCGGCTGGAGACCGACGTGGCGATGGGGCTGAACTGCGGAATGGCGGTAGCCCTCACATTGACGGGCGCCACCGACGCCGCCACGCTCGCCGCTTCGCCCATCAAGCCGACTTATGTGCTGCGTCAGCTCGCCGATCTGCTCCCGGAGAATGCGCAAAAGTGCGACGACGCAGCGGGGACACCCCGCCGCGGCAGAGGAGGAAGAAGAGAACCATCCGATCAGCGGCAGCGCAGGGCAATCTCCTGTCGCGGCCGCGACCGCTGAACGGACCGGCACAACTACGGCTGGCCGCGTCAGGTGCACACGACCGAGTTGTCTGTGCCGTATTTGTTCTGCCGATACTTGTCGGCGTGCCAGTCGTTGTGCCAATCGCGGCCGTTGACTAGATAGCGGAACTCGTACTCCTTGCCTTTGGGCAGAACGAGCACGATGCGCCATTTGCCGTCGGCACGGCTCTGGCGCATTTCGTCTTTGGTCGTGTCCCAGTTGTTGAAATCGCCCACCAGGTTCACACGTTCCGCCCAAATGCTGGAGGGGAGTTCAAAGGTTACCTGTACCATCTCCTTGTCGGGCAATGGTTCTTTGTAGATCATCGCGTTACCCCTTGCGTTACCTGGTCTGTGCTGACAGAAGCAAGGCCATTTGTGCGGAACCTGAAACTGCCATTGTCCGGACCTCGACTGCATCGGCTCTGGCTGTCGCCGCTGACACCTTGCCTCTGCGTCTCACGTCACAAGGACATTATAGCACGGACTTGACGAAAGATGCAATCCCTCGTAAAATCTCATCAATAGCATTGTGCAGCGAATGAGACGTGGGTGCCGGGGGCCGGCCTGTGGGCCGGCCCCCGCGCGATAATAGAGCGAAACGCAGCATGTTCGAGAATCTGCAAACCAAGCTGAACGCCGTCTTTGAAAAGCTGGCGTCGCGCGGACGTTTGTCCGAGCAAGACGTCGAGCTGGCCCTGCGCGAGGTGCGCCTGGCGCTGCTGGAGGCCGACGTCAACTTCAAAGTGGTCAAAGACCTGGTGGCGCGCGTCAAAGAGCGGGCGGTCGGCGCCGAGGTGATGAAGAGCCTGACGCCGGCCCAGCAGGTAGTCAAGATCGTGCACGAAGAACTGCTGCGGACGCTCGGCGAACCGGCCCGGCTCGATTTTTCGGGGCCGCCGCCGCTGGTCATCATGCTGGTGGGCCTGCAGGGCTCCGGCAAGACGACCATGGCCGGCAAGCTGGCGCTGAATCTGCGCAAGAGCAATCGTCGCGCGCTGCTGGTGGCGGCCGACACCTACCGGCCGGCTGCGGTCACCCAGCTCGAAGTGCTGGGCAAACAGCTCGACATTCCCGTCCACAGCGAGGGCACGCGCGTGCCACCGCCCGAGATCGTGAGCCACGCGCTCCGTCGCGCGCGCGAGGGCGCCTACGATGCCGTCATCCTGGACACGGCCGGCCGGCTCCAGATCAACGAAGAGATGATGCGCGAGCTGGAGCAGATCAAGGCGATCGCCAAACCGCGCGAGATCCTGCTGGTGGCCGACGCGATGACCGGCCAGGAAGCCGTCAATGTCGCCCGCGGCTTCCACGAACGCGTCGGCCTGACCGGCCTCATTTTGACCAAGGTGGATGGCGACGCGCGCGGCGGCGCTGCCATCTCCATGCGCGAGGTGACCGGGGTGCCGATCAAGTTCCTGGGCGTCGGCGAAAAGCTGGATGCCCTGGAGCCGTTTCATCCCGACCGCCTGGCCACCCGCATCCTGGGCATGGGCGATGTGCTCACCCTGATCGAGAAGGCCGGCGACGCCATTGACCGCGCCGAAGCGGAGAAGATGAGCCGCAAGCTGGTCAAGGGCGAGTTCAACCTGGAAGATTTCTTGAAGCAACTGCACCAGATCAAGAAGATGGGGCCGTTGACGCAGCTGCTCGACATGATCCCCGGCATGGGCAAGATGACCAAAGAGATTGCGCCGGAGGTTACCGATAAACAGTTTCGCCAGATCGAGGCCATCATCAACTCGATGACCCTGGAAGAGCGCCGCGACCCGCGCATCCTCAACGGCAGCCGTAAGCGCCGGATCGCGCGCGGCTCGGGCGTCACGGTGACCGATGTCAACGACCTGCTCAATCAATTCCGTCAGATGCAGCGCCTGATGAAGCAGCTCGGCCAGGGCGGCCGTGGCTTGCGTGGCGGGCTGATGGATCTGTTTCGTGGATAACCTTTGTCGCCCTTTGGCCTGGCTTCATGCCGGGTCAGGCGGCGGCGAGTGACCAGCATTCGGGACTTTCGCTGTCCCATATCTACAAGGAGCAAGCAGAAGAAAATGGTTCGCATTCGTCTCAGCCGACATGGCGCCAAGCGGCAGCCGACCTATCGTGTCGTGGTGGCAGATCAGCACGCGCCGCGCGATGGCCGCATCGTCGAGAGCATCGGGTTCTTCAACCCTCGCACCGAGCCCGAAACCATCAGCATTGACGTGGAACGAGCGCGCTACTGGCTCGGCGTAGGCGCGCAGCCTAGCCGGGCCGTCGAGCGCCTGCTCAAGGCAGCCGGCGTCTATGCCACGCCGGCCGCGCCAGCCGCCTGATCGTGGTTTCCGGAGCCAGGCTTCAGACGCCTGTCTGGTCGTCCGGCCCGACCGTGGCCGAGATCGGGACAGGCTTCCGAGGCTGCGGGCTGCCGGCCGGCGGCCTGTTGGCCTGTGCGCTTGAGACCGGGAAAGGGGGCTGAATCGTGAGAGAAAAAGAGCTGGTAGAGTATATCGCCAAAGCATTGGTGGACAACCCGGATCGGGTGACGGTCAAAGAGACCCAGGGCGCCAGCGTCACCGTGTTGGAACTGCACGTGGACCGCGATGATATGGGTCGGGTGATCGGCAAAGATGGCCGGGTGGCCAACGCGATCCGAACGCTGCTGAAGGTGGCAGCCGGCGACCGGCGCGTGGTGCTGGAAATCGTGTGAGGTCGGCTGCATCAGGCCGGCGCGATCGCACATGAGCGAGCGGGGGCGCTGCGCAGCGCCCCCGCTCGCGCGTCAGGAAACGGGAGAAGGAACCATGGACTCCGACACGCAGAAATCCGTCGGCTACTTTGCCATCGGTCGGATCGTGGGCGCACACGGCATTCGGGGCGAGGTCAAAGTGATGGTGATGACCGACTATCCGGAACGCTTTCGCCCCGGCGCCAAAGCCTATCTGGGCACCGAGCTCGCCTGCACGCCCACCGAGATCGAAACGGCGCGGCCGCACAAAGGCGTCCTGCTGGTCAAACTATCCACCGTCCCCGACCGCAACCTGGCCGAGACCCTGCAGGGGCAATATCTCCTGATTCGCGCCGACCAGGCCATGCCGCTCGCCGAACACGAATACTACGCCCACGATCTGATCGGCCTGGCAGTGGAAACCGACACTGGGGAGGCGTTGGGCACGCTCACCGAGATCCTCTACACCGGCGCCAATGACGTCTACGTGGTTGAAGGGCCGAAAGGGGAGATCTTGCTGCCGGCGTTACGTTCGGTGATCATAGACGTCAATCTGGCCGCGCGCAAGATGACGGTGATCGTCCCAGAGGGCCTGTTGGGCCCGGAAGAAGATTGACAAATACATCACCATCGAGTATGCTGGCAGCCGTCAACGGAGCAGACCTGCATTCGCAAGGCAACGATCGGGAGGGGCGGGCGCATGGATCCGCTTGCCTATTGGATCGGCTTCAACAAAGTGCGCGGCATCGGGCCGGCGCGATTGCGCGCCTTGCTCGACGCCTTCGGCTCCATCGAGCAGGCCTGGCATGCCCCGGCCGACCTGCTGGCCGAGATCGGCCTGGATCGCCGCTCGACCGCCAGCCTGGTGCAGGCGCGCCGCGAGCTCGACCTGGCGGCCGAGCTCGCGCGAGTGAAAAAGAGCGGCGTCCAGGTTTTAACCTGGGAGGATCAGCGCTATCCGGAACGGCTGCGCATGATCAACGATCCGCCACCTGTGCTTTACATAAAAGGAGAACTACGGCCGGCCGATGACTGGGCGGTGGCGCTGGTCGGCACGCGCAAAGCGACCGCCTATGGCCGGGAGGCCGCCCGCATTCTGGCGACCGATCTGGCTCGCGCCGGTGTGACGATCGTCAGCGGGCTGGCGAAAGGCATTGACACCCTCGCGCATTGCGGCGCCATTGACGCCGGTGGCCGGACGTTGGCCGTGCTTGGCAGCGGGGTGGACATCATCTACCCCTATGAGAACCTGAAGCTGGGGCAAGAAGTGGTCAAACACGGCGCTCTGATCAGCGAATATCCGCTGGGCGCGCCGCCCGAAGCCAACAACTTCCCCCCGCGCAATCGCATCATCAGCGGCCTGAGCCGCGGGGTGATCGTTGTCGAAGCCGGCGAGCAGAGCGGCGCGCTGATCACGGCCGCGTTCGCAGCGGATCAGGGCCGCGAGGTCTTTGCCGTACCGGGCAGCATCTTCCAGCGCGGCAGCATCGGCACCAACCGGCTGATCCGCGATGGGGCCACACCCGTGCTCTCGGCCGACGACGTACTGGAAGCGCTCGACCTGAAGCGTGTGGCGCAGCATGCAGAGGCACAGATGCTGCTGCCGACCGACGCCACCGAGGCGCTGCTCTTCGAGCATATCGGCGAGGAGGCGACGCACGTGGACGAGATCGGCCGTGCCGTCGGCCTGCCCATCGCCACCGTGTCCAGCACATTGGCGATCATGGAATTGAAGGGGCTGGTGCGCGCGGTCGGCGGCATGAACTACGTGCGGGCGCGCGAGACCGGCCCCAGCTACGAGGCGACGTCTGACACAGCGTGAGCCGGACGCCGGCGTTGCGGGACGACTTTTGGATCCCGGCCGGTCATGAGGCCGTCGCAAGCACCGGGTGCAGGGATATATTCGGGACAGGAGGCTTTGCAACGATGCTCTATGCCGTCATCATGGCGGGCGGTTCTGGCACGCGGCTCTGGCCGTTGAGCCGCAAGAGCCGGCCCAAGCAGTCGCTCCAGCTCATTGGCGACCGCACCATGTTCCAACATGCCGTGGATCGTCTGGCATCCCTCTTGCCGGCCGAGCGCGTCTACGTGGTGACCAATGCCGCCGTGGCCGAACTTTTGCGACCTCAAGCCCCTGCTCTGCCACCGCAGAACTTCATCCTGGAGCCATTTCCCCGTGATTCTGCGCCGGCCGCCGGCCTGGCCGCCGTTGCCCTGTTGCATCAGGACCCCGACGCGATGATGGCGATGCTGACTGCCGACCACTTCATCGTGGACACGGCCGGCCTGCGCGCTGCGCTGGCCGCGGCCGCCCAGGTTGCAGCCGACGGCACGATCGTTACGCTGGGCATTCGGCCCACCTTCCCGGCCACCGGCTACGGCTACATTCGTTTGGGCGAGCCGCTAGCGGCCGTGGATGGCCTGGCGGTCTATCGCTCGGCCGGCTTCGTCGAAAAACCGGATCGCCTCACGGCCGAACAGTTTCTGGCCGACGGCCGCTACGTTTGGAACAGCGGCATGTTCATCTGGCGGGCCGACCGGCTGCTGCGCGAGTTTGCCGATCAGCTGCCGGAGTCGTATACTGCGCTGCAACGCATCGCCGCCGCGTTCGGCACGGCCGAGCAGGCCGCGACGTTGGCCGCCGAATGGCCCAACATGCGGAAGATCTCCATTGACTTCGGCATCATGGAGCGCGCCGAGCGGGTCGCCGTCATCCCGGTCGAGATCGGCTGGAGCGACATCGGCGATTGGGCTTCGCTGCTCGATCTGCTTCCGGGCGATGAACGCGGCAACCTCATTACCGGCGAGGTGATCCTGCACGACACGGAAACGAGCCTGGTGCGCAGCGAGGGCAGGCTGGTTGTCGCCATCGGCCTGAAGAATTTCGTGATCGTTGAAACCCCCGATGTGGTGTTGGTTTGCCCGAAGGAACGCGTGCAGGAAGTGCGGACCATCGTTGATCGGCTGCGGGAAGAAGGCAATCAGAGATATTTGTAGAGACGGCATGGCTGAAGAGGAACTGACTGCTTATTGTGTGAAATGCCGGGCCATCCGGCCGCTGCGCGATCCGCAACCCGTGTTCATGGCCAACGGCCGGCCCGCGACGCGCGGGCGGTGCGCCGAATGCGGCATGAGCCTGTTCAAGATCGGCGAGACGCCGGCCCATGCCGGTCTGGCGAAGCCCGCCGTCGCAACGACCGGCAAACCGCAGGCCGAACGGGCCGCGCCCAGGCCGGCCGAGACGGATGTCGTGTCCGGGCCGCTGACCGTCACCGTCCAGGCATATTGTGTCAAATGCAAGACGATGCGGGCCATGACAGAGGGTCGCGCCATCTTCATGGCCAACGGCCGACCGGCTGCCGAGGGTCGCTGTGGCGAGTGCGGCACCCGCCTGTTCAAGATCGGCGCCACACCGGATCATGCCAGGCTGAGCCAGCCGGCCGGCCCGACCCCCGCCGCGCGCAGCCGGGCCGACAAAGCCGGTGCCTCGCCGACTGCGACCGCGCGGACGGATGGGGCACGGCCATCCTCGCAAGCCGGGAAGACGAAGGCCACCGTAACCTCGTCGGCCGCGCGCCGGCAGCCGGCCACGCCAGAGCGGCCGGCCGGCCAGGGCAGTGGTCGCCTCGTCATCGTCGAGTCGCCCGCAAAGGCGCGCACGGTGGGCCGCTTCCTCGGCAAAGGCTATGACGTGCGCGCCTCGATCGGCCACGTGCGCGATCTGCTCAAATCGCGACTGTCGGTGGACATCGAACACGACTTTGTACCCACCTACCGCGTGCCCGATGACAAAAAAGAGGTGGTCAAGGCCCTGAAGGCGGCCGCGGCCCAGGCGCGCGAAGTTTACCTGGCCACCGACCCCGACCGCGAGGGCGAGGCGATTGCCTGGCATTTGCTCGAAGCGGCCGAGATCCCCGCTGACCGGGTGCGCCGCGTGGTGTTTCACGAGATCACCAAACAGGCCATTGACGAGGCGTTCGCACACGCGCGCGACATTGACATGCGCCTGGTAGATGCCCAGCAGGCGCGGCGCATCCTCGACCGCCTGGTTGGCTATCAGGTCAGCCCGCTGCTGTGGGACCGCGTGAAGAGCCGGCTCTCGGCGGGCCGCGTGCAGACCGTGGCCCTGCGCCTGGTTGTCGAGCGCGAGCGCGAGATCGCCGCGTTTGTGCCCGTCGAATATTGGTCCATTGACGCCGACCTGGCCCAGCGCACCACGCGCGGCCAGACGCCGCGGCCGAGCTTCCTGGCGCGGCTGATCCGCATCCGCGGCCAGGAGGCCGACCTGAAGCGCCGCGAAGACACGCAGGCGGTCCTGTCTGAGCTGGAGACAGCCCGGTACACGGTCGCCGCGATCAGGCGTGGGGAACGCCGGCGGCGGCCCAACCCGCCCTTCACCACCAGCACGCTGCAGCAGGACGCCGGTCAGAAGCTCGGCATGACCGCGCAGCGCACGATGCGCGTCGCCCAGGAGCTGTACGAGGGCATTGACATCGGCGAGGGGGTGGTGGGCCTGATCACGTACATGCGCACCGACAGCGTCAACGTGGCCCAGGAAGCGCAGGCCGAAGCCCGTGCCCTCATTGCTGCCACCTACGGGCCGGAATATGTGCCGGCCGAGCCGAACATCTACAAAACGCGCTCGAAGAACGCGCAGGAGGCGCACGAGGCGATCCGGCCCACCTCGAGCCGGCGCACGCCGCAGAGCCTGCGCGACCGGCTGACGCGCGATCAGTATCGCCTTTATGAGCTGATCTGGCAACGCTTCATCGCCAGCCAGATGGCACCGGCCATCTTCGACACGGTCACCGTGGACGTGGTGGCCGGTCCGCCGGGCAGCGAGGAACAGCCCTATCTGCTGCGCGCCAACGGCTCGGCCGTGCGTTTTCCGGGGTTCTTGGTGGTCTATGCGGGTGGCGCAGCCGGGCCGGCCGAAAACGGCACCGGCGAGCGCGAGAACGGCGTCGCAGCCCGTGAGACCGGCGGTCAGGCTGCGGAGCGGGAGGGCGGCGAGGCCGAAGCAAGCGTGACCGCCCTCAGCCCGGTGTTGACGCAGCTCAACGTGGGCGAGCCGCTCGACTTGCTGAAGCTCATCCCCGAACAACACTTCACGCAGCCGCCTCCCCGCTACACCGAGGCCACCCTGGTGAAGGCGCTGGAGGAAAACGGCATCGGCCGGCCGAGCACCTATGCCGCCATCATCTCGACCATCGTTGACCGCGGCTATGTGGAGCGGCAGGAGCGCAAGCTTGTGCCCACGGCGCTCGGCTATACGGTCAACGATCTGTTGGTGCAGTATTTCGACCCGGTGTTCAACGTCGGCTTCACTGCCTCGATGGAAGAGCATCTCGACAGCATCGCGCGCGGAGAGGAGCAGATGGCGCCCGTGCTGCGCACCTTCTACGATTTCTTCGTGCCGCAGCTTCAGCACGCCGAGCGCACCATGCAGAGGGTGACGGTAGAGCCGGAAAAGATCGGCGAGACGTGCCTCGAGTGCGGCGGCGAGCTGATCATCAAACAGGGGCGGTTCGGCAAGTTCATCGGCTGTGCCAACTATCCGACCTGCCGCTACACCCGGCCGCTGGTCGCCCGCTTGGGGATTGCCTGTCCGAAGGACGGCGGCGAGCTGGTCGAGCGGCGCAGCCGGGCCGGCCGGGTTTTCTACGGCTGCGCCAACTATCCCAAATGCGATTTCACCACATGGCGTCGGCCCCTGCCGCAGCCATGTCCGCAGTGCGGGGGACTGCTGGTGGTCGTCAACAAAGAATGGGCCGAATGCACCGTCTGTCAGGCGCGGTTCAAAATCGAGAGCCTGACCGGCAGTTAGCGCCGTCGGGTCAGCCGCCATGCAAGATGAGCTCGACCGTTACATCAAATATCTGGTTGCCGAGCGCAACGCATCACCGCACACGGTTGCCAACTACCGCCGCGAGATCGCAGAACTGCTGGCATTTGCCCAGGAGAAGGGGCTCGCCGGTTGGGCAGAGGTGACGCCGGCTCTGCTTCGCCAGTGGCTGGCGAAGCTGCACGCGGCCGGATATGCGAAGGCCAGCATCGCTCGCCGCCTGTCCGAGGTGCGCGCCTTCTTCGTCTTTCTGCACAGCCGTAAGCTGGTGACGAGCAACCCGGCCCAGGCTGTCGCCGCGCCCAGGCTGCCGCAGCGCCTGCCGCGGCCACTGACTGCGGCCGAGATCAAAGCGTTGCTGGTCGCGCCCGATCCGGACACCCCGCAGGGCCAGCGCGATCGGGCCATGCTCGAGCTGCTCTACGCGGGCGGCCTGCGCGTCAGTGAGCTGCTCCTGCTCGATGTAGAGGATGTGGATCTGGCGCAGGCGCAGGTGCGCGTGCTGGGCAAAGGCGCCAAAGAGCGGATCGCGCTGATCGGTCAGCCGGCAGTGGACGCGCTGCGGCGCTACCTGGCCGAGGGCCGACCCAGCCTGCTGGCTGCTGCGGCCGCCGGGCGCTCGGGCCGGCCCGAACGGGCGCTCTTCCTCAACCGGTTCGGCCGTCGTCTCTCTGTGAGCATGTTCACCCGCTCGCTGGCTGACTATGCCCGCAAAGCCGGCATCGAGCATCCCGTGACGCCGCACATGCTGCGCCATAGTTTCGCCACGCATCTGCTCGACGGCGGCGCCGACCTGCGTTCGGTGCAAGAATTGCTGGGACACGAGAGTCCCAGCGCAACCCAAATCTACACAGAGGTCAGCCAGGCGCATCTGCGCGACACGGTGCTGAACGCCCATCCGCGAGCCCGGCGACCGCCCATCGAAGGGACATAGCACGCATGGAATCACCGATGACCCCTCTCGCACCATCGCCTTTTGCCGATCGTCTGGCGCGGCTGCGCGCGAAGCTGGCTCAGGAGGAATTGGACGCGCTCCTGGTGAGCCAGCCCGAAAACCGCCGCTACCTGAGCGGCTTCACCGGCTCGGCCGGCTGGCTGCTGATCTCGGCCGATCAGGCCCTCTTCGCGACCGACTTTCGCTACTATGAGCAGGTGGGGCTGGAGTGCCCCGACTTCGAGCTGGTCAGGCTGACCACCGGCCTGAAGGATGCTTTGCCCGATATGATCGGCCGCGTCGCCGCGCGGCGGGTCGGCTTCGAGGCCGATCACGCCACTTATGCCAGCTTTCAGGAATGGACCGAGGCGGTCAAAACGTGCGAGTGGGTGCCGACCAAAGGGCTGATCGCGCCCCTGCGCGCGGTCAAAGATGCGGCCGAGCTGGCGGCCGTGCGTGCGGCCGTCGCGCTGACGGACGAGGCGCTGGCCAGTGTGTTGCCGGAGATCCGGCCTGGCATGACCGAGCTGGACGTGGCCTGGCGCATCGAGAGCGCCATGCGCACGCGCGGCGCGGACGGCGTGGCCTTTGATCTGATCGTTGCTGGCGGCTCCAACGCCGCGCGACCACACGCCCGGGCCAGTCGGCGGCCGCTGCAGGCCGGCGAGCCGATCGTCATAGACATCGGCGCGCGCGTCGACGGCTATTGCGCCGACCTCACCCGTACCGTCTGTCTGGGCCGGCCGGTGGATGAGGCGCGTTTCTGGGAGGTGTACAACACGGTGCTGCGCGCTCAGACGGCCGCCGAGGCTGCCATCCGGCCCGGCTTGCGGGGTAAGGAAGGCGATGCCGTGGCCCGCGATCTGATTGCGGCGGCCGGCTATGGCGAGTATTTCGGGCATGGCTTGGGGCATGGTGTGGGCCTGGCCGTTCACGAGGAGCCGCGGCTGTCGCGCCTGGCCGACGAGCCGCTGCCCGCGGGCGCTCTGGTCACCGTCGAGCCCGGCATCTATCTGCCCGGTTGGGGCGGTGTGCGCATCGAGGACCTGGTTCTGGTGACGGAAAACGGCGTCGAGGTGCTGAGCCAGGCTTCCAAAGAGCCGATTCTGTTCGTGTAGGCGGCGCCTTCCGCCGTGTTTGCGCGAGGTCTCCTGGCCGAGCGGCCACCCCGCGGTCGGGAGACCGCCTTGAGCATCCGTGTCCACGTGCCCCCGCTGTTGCGGGACTTCGCAGGCATCTTGCAGAGTGCCTGGCACGTTCACCGGCGATTTTCGGGTTAGAGCAGGTGACCTATGCGGCACAAACAGAGTACGTTGACCGTTTGGTTGATCGGCGGGTTGGCAGCATTGGCGGGCGTGTTGGTCGGCTGGCTCGTGATCGGCTGGACGTTGTGGCCCGTGCAGTGGACGAGTGTGCTGCCGGCCGACCTGGTCACAGAGGGCCGCCAACAGTATCTAGACCTGGTCGCCGAGTCGTATGTGCTCAACAAAAACGTCGTCCTGGCTCAACAGCGCCTGACATCGTTCCTGCCTGCCGAACAGCCTGCGCTTCTGGCCGATGTCACCACGCGCGTGGCGCGCCGGCTCGAGCATACCGAGAACATCCTCGTGCTCGGTGCGGATCAGCGGCCTGGCTGGGAGGCCTGGCGCACCGATTCGATCATGGTCGTGGCGATCGACGCGCCGGCTCGGCAGGTGGGGATCATCAGCATCCCGCGCGATCTGTATGTGGAGGTTCCCGGCTACGGCAAGGAACGAATCAACGCCGTAGACTATATCGGCGAGAAGAAGAAGGTGCCGGGCGGCGGGCCGGGGCTGGTGGCGCAGGTGATCTCCGAGACCCTCGGCATCCCCACGCAGCACTATGCCCGTATCCAGATGGACGGACTGGCACGGCTGATTGATGCGTTGGGCGGCGTCACGGTCACCCTCGATTGTCCCCTCTACGAGCGGACACCGAATGACGCCCTGCCGGCCGGTTACGAGGAATGGGTGCTGCCCGCGGGCACGGTGTGGCTCAACGGCGACGACGCTCGCAAGTTTGCCACCTACCGCTATGTCACCTCTGACTTCGGCCGCATTCAGCGTCAGCAGCAACTGATCTGGGCGATCCGCAACCGTGCCCTGCAGGCCGACGTTCTCCCGCGCATCCCGGAGCTGTGGCGCGCGTTCTCCGACATGTTCGTCACCGATCTGAGCCTGGTGGACGTGATCCGCCTGGCCAGTTTCGGCGTCAAGCTCAAGCCGTCCGATGTACATGGCCTGGTACTCGGCTACGGGGTGCTGCGCGATTACATCACCGAACACGGGGAGATGGTGCTGGTGATCGGCGATGAGGCCGATCTTGTTGTCGCCAAAGAACAGCTTTTCATGGGCAAACCGCTGGCTCAATTGGGCCGGTTGGAGCCGGGCCAGTCCCAAGAATGTCCGCCGCCGCCCAAGCCCTGAATGTTGTTTGCGTGCAATTAACTCCTGGAGATCACGAGGAGGGTGAGAGATGTCTGGCAACCCCGAAGTCAAACGACCCGTGTGGGTAGTTCCGGTTACGGCCTTCCTGATCGGCTTGCTGATCGGCTGGTGGGTGATCGGCTGGTGGCTGTGGCCGGTACAATGGACGAATGCCTTGCCGGTTGATCTGCGCGCGGCGGAGCGCGATCAGTATCTGATGATGGTCGCCGAGTCTTTCGCCGCCAGTGGCAACGCCGACCAGGCGCGTGATCGGCTCAAATGGTGGTCTGCCGACAAGCTGGCCAAATATCTGGCAGATCTGCAGGAGCGGGTCGGCGCGAACACGCCCCAGGCAGCTCAAGTCAAGGCGCTGGCCGAGCTGATGGGCGTGAGCCAGCCGGCCGCGGCGGGACCTCAGGTGCCGGCTCCGACGACCGGTCGGCCCGAGGCGACGTCCGGGCCCGGGCCGAGCCTCGTCGCAGTGTTGCGCAGCATTGTCACGGTTCTCCTCTGGCTGCTGTTGTTTGTTGCGGCGCTCGTCATCGTTTATCTTCTGTGGGCGAAATGGCGAAAGGCATATCAGGGACCGCGGCCGGCCGCGATTGATGTGACCGCGCGGTCGGGCCGGACGCCGGCCGTCACGCAACGCACGCTCGATGAGATCGCCGCTGAAGGCAAGGGGCGCTGGATCGGCGAGGAGGTCGCAGAGACAACCGGCGCCGATATCTGGGAACCCGTCGCGGGCATTGACCAGGAGGGCCCGGCACCGCAGCCGACGCCGACCGCGCCCGCTGTCGGTGTCAAGCCGATCGTGCCGGGCGGCGTCACTCCGCCTTCGTCGCCGGCGACCGCGCGGCCGCAGCCCGGCAGGCCCGCCGGCCGCGTCATCACGTTCCGGGCGCTCTATCAGATGGGCGAGGCGGGCTATGACGAGGGCTTCGATATCAACGATGCCCGGGGTGAGTATCTGGGGCAGTGCGGCCTGGCGCTGAACGACCCGGTCGGCCGCAGCCACGATCAGGCGGCCGCATTGCAGGCCTGGTTGTGGGATCAACGCGACCCCGATACAAAGCTTAAAGTCCTGATGAGCGAGGGCGCGTATCGCGACACGGCCATGCGAGAGCAGCTGAAGGGCGAACACGAGGCGATTCCGGTGCGCGCAGGCACGGAGTTCACGCTGGAGACCCACACGCTAATTCTGCACGGGACGGTGGAGCGGGTGGAATACGCCGATGTGGACCCGCCCTTCACGATCTTCGCCGAGCTCATGGTGCGGTTCCAGGTGGCGCAGAAGGCCTGAGTGGGCGTGCAGGGCGCCGGGTCCGAGGCAGAGCCAGCCGGCGTCCTGCTCAGACGCGTGCTTCGGGATCGAAGAGCTTTTTGTACTCTGAAATGGCGTAGCGGTCGGTCATGCCGGCCAGATAGTCGCAGACCACCCGCTCGGCCGGATCTGGGCCGCGCTGGATGCGCGTCTGGATATCGAAGGGGAGCTGCAGCGGTTCCTCCACATAGGCGTGAAAGAGATCGGTGAGGAGCCGGTGTGCTTTGCTGGCCATGCGCATCACGCGCGGATGGCGGTAGAAGCGGCGCATCAGAAAGTCTTTGAGCTCCCGATTCATCGCTGCCATCTCCGCGGAGAAGCCGGCAATGTTCTGCCCGACCGCGCGCACATCCTCTACGCTGCGCAGATCCAGCGCGGTGATGCGGGCTGTCGTCGCCGTGATGGCGTCGGTGATCTCCAGGCCGATCAGGCGGCGGATGACGCGTGCGCGCAGCAGATCATCCAGCCGGCAATCGAGGCGTTCCTGGAGCGATGCCAGGGCGCGGCGCCACAGCGTCAGCTCGCGCACCTCCAGCGGGTCGAGCAGGCCGCTGCGCAGACCATCCTCCAGATCGGCGGTGTTGTAGGCGATTTCATCGGCCAGATTGGCCAGCTGGCACTCCAGCGTGCCGACGCGCTCCGGCTCGTAGCCGGTGGCGTCGGTCACGTCGTAGTCGGTGTCATGCTTCACCAGCCCCTCGCGCACCTCGTAGGTCAGATTGAGGCCGGGGAATTCCGGATAACGCTCCTCGAGCCGGGTGACGATGCGCATCGTCTGGCGCTGATGGTCGAACCCGCCGTATTGTTGCATCAGGCCGTTCAGGGTTGTTTCGCCGGTGTGGCCGAAGGCCGGATGCCCCAGGTCATGCGCCAGGCAGATCGCCTCGGTCAGGTCTTCGTTGGCGCCCAGCGCGCGCGCCAGGGTGCGCCCCAGCTGCGCGACTTCGATCGTGTGGGTCAGGCGGTTGCGGTAGTGATCGCCTTCGTGGTAGACGAAGACCTGGGTTTTGTATTCGAGGCGACGGAAGGCGGTGGTGTGGATGATGCGGTCGCGGTCGCGCTGAAAGGCGGTGCGATAGGGATGCTCTGCTTCACTGTACTCGCGGCCGCGCGTGGCGCTGCTTTGCATGGCATAGGGCGCGAGCGATGCACGCTCGCGCGCTTCGATTGCTTCTCGGTCCACAAACATCGTTGTTCACCTCCTGAAGCCGCCAGATCAGGCGCCTAGCGCATCCAGTTGCGCCTTCAAAGTGGGCAAGGCGCTCAGATCGAGCACCTCGAATTCGTCCTCCGCGATGTGGGCCTGCGCCAGGATGGCCTGGATGATCTGCTCGAGGGCATCTACAGGCAGATCTGGCACGCGAGCAATATTCGAGCGCACCGAACGGCCGGCGACCGGTGTGTGCACGGCAAAGGTGGTCAGTGCCAGGCGGCCATTGGCTTTGATTTTGGTGTAGATGCGATGGCGTAATTGGGTGCGCTGTCCGGCCGCCGACCGGAAGCAATAGAGCTTCCAGAGGCGTTCGTCGTCTTGCAGCTGGAGGAGATCATCCTCCAGGAGGTCGGCGAGCACTTCCGGACCGGCCGAACAGGAGAAGGTAGGCACTTCGGTATTCATCGGCAATCGGGCATCTCTCTTCATTCTGCCGACAGTGTACACCGAAGCGCGTCGGGTGTCAATGTCTGGTGCGGGTTGACGTACCGGCAGGTCCGTAACCCAGCGGCCGGCGTTGCATCTAACACTACAACCGCACTTCTTTGGACTGCGGCAGCGTGCTGCCGCTTTTGATCGGGCTGCGGGGGGTGACGGCAAAGCGGCGTCGTGCCGCCGCAAGCCACAGTTTGGCCTGCGGCAGCGTGCTGCCGTTTTTGGCAGCGGGCTGCGGGGGGCGACGGCAAAGCGGCGTCGTGCCGCCGCAAGCCACAGTTTGGATTGCGGCCGCGTGCTGCC
>OGCI01000547.1_pt1 | contig 41082 bp, 37 predicted proteins | sample 1570021 | NCBI WGS metagenome assembly OGCI01 (sample SAMN06264664, study PRJEB24512) | hot springs metagenome | isolation source: Hot spring water | place: South Africa: Tshipise | collected 2015-06-21
ATGTTCTCTCTGGTAGAAGCTGGAGTGTTCACAATCCCAAGTTTCTACCAGAAGGCGGTTTTGCTCAAGGGCAGAACTGCCCCAATTTTGTCTAAACTCGAGTCTATGGAAACCTTACCATTAACCGATCCCTCTTCCGAACCGAGTACACCGCCTGCCCCAACAGAAGAGGCCCGTCCATCCATTCGTTGGCAAAAATTCCTGTTGGATCTGCTCGAGACGTTGGTAATGGCGATCGTGCTCTACATCGGCATCAACGCCGTCTCCGCTCGGGTACGCGTGGATGGCTGGAGCATGGCCCCCACCTTAGAAGACGGCGAGTTTGTGTTGGTGAGCCGTCTAGCCTATCGCCTAGATCAGCCGCAGCGCGGCGATATTATCGTATTCAAGTATCCCGCCCAACCCGATCAGGACTTGATCAAGCGCATCATCGGCCTGCCAGGGGATGTAGTGGAAGTCAAAAACGCCGGCGTATTTGTAAACGGCCAGCCCCTAGAAGAACCCTATATCGCCGATAAACCAGCCTATCAAGGATTGTGGTGGGTGCCGGCCGGACACCTCTTCGTGCTCGGCGATAACCGCAACGAATCCTCCGACTCCCACTCTTGGGGCCTGTTGCCAATCGAGAATGTGATCGGCAAGGCCGTCCTAGTGTATTGGCCGATTCAGGAATGGAAAGTGCTCAAACCGCCCTAGATCTCACCCCAAAAAATCTCGCAACAATCGGATCTGCGTCGGATGTCGCAACTTGCGCAGCGCCTTGGCCTCGATCTGGCGAATGCGCTCGCGAGTCACATTGAAGAACTCGCTCACCTCGTCTAGCGTGTGGCTCTGCCCGTCCACCAACCCAAAGCGCAGTTCCAACACCTGGCGCTCACGCTCGCTGAGGACGTTCAACGCGTTGCGCACTTGTTCGCGCAACAACTCACGCACTGCCGAATCCAGCGGCGAGAGCGAATCATCATCCGCCACAAAATCCTCCAACCGGCTGGATTCGTCATCGCCCACTGGGCTATCCAGCGAGAGCGGATCCTCGGCCGATTGGAGCACGCGTGCCACTCGGCGCATAGCAGCCGCTAGCCGGCCCTGTAAAGCCGGATCCAGAGGCGTCCCCTCGGCCTGCGCGTGCAAAATGGCCTGCACATCGGCTGTGGAGAGATATCCCACCTCCATGGTCAACTCTTCCAAGGTCGGCTCGCGCCCCAACTCCTGGGTCAACTGATGCTGAGCGCGCAGAAGGCGGGTGATCGACTCAAACATGTGAACCGGCACGCGGATGGTGCGCGCCTGCTCCGCGATCGAACGGTTGATCGCCTGGCGAATCCACCAGGTGGCATAAGTGCTGAACTTAAAACCGCGGCGCGGATCAAACTTGCTGATCGCCCGCAACAAGCCAAGGTTTCCCTCCTGGATCAAGTCCAAGAACGGGATCCCTCGGCCCAAGTAGCGCTTGGCCACACTGACCACCAGCCGCAGATTGGCTTGAATCAAGGTGTGATAGGCCTCCTCTGCCCGACGATAAACCGCGTCCATCGTCTCTTCAAGCACCATCTCATCGGGCAAGTGCTGGCAAAGCGTGCGCAAAGCCGGCAACCTTCGGTGCTCCTGGATATGCTCCTTCAACCATTTCGCATACGATTGGGGCAAAAGACAAAAACTCAAAAATACCAAAAACACCTTGTTCACCAAAGGCTCGAACAGCGAACTGCGCCCCCACAAATGATTCACCAGATACGAACGGAAAGGAGAAGGAGCCTGTCCCTGGCTGTTCATCTCCAGATGTTGCGCTTCGTCGAGCAACTGGACCCAATCGAGCAAGAGGACGTTTAAATGACCTGCATCCTCCTCAAAACGTTCCCACGAGACGTACATCTGGCGCAAGATAACATGATACACCGAGCGCACTAGGTGCTCCTTCCGACGCATTGGCTGCCGTCGAAAATCGAGCAGCAAGCGCTCACCCTCGATACACAGCACCAGCCGAAACTCGCTTTCCGCATCCAATAACTTAACCTGGCCGATCTCGCGCAGATAGAGACGGACCGGATCGTCCATCAACTCTGCCATCAGCTCTTCGCCAAGCTCCAACTCGCCTTCCAGGGCGTCCCCGTCAATCTGCTCCAACAATCCCAGGTCCGGCTCGCCCAAGGTGTCGGGAACTACCTCGCCGGTCAACGCCTCCAACTCATCCTCGTTCCAACCTGCCGCCTTGCGTCCAGCGGTTGGCCGAGTCGAACGTTTCGATGAAGAAGATTTGGTAGCCATAGTCACAAACGCCGTTTCAAACTCAACTGCCGATGAGCTTCGTCTAAGTTGCGCAACGCTCGCGCATGTTCCAAAGCCAACGTCTGATAGACATGAGCTTGAGCATCATCTTGTTGATACGCCTCCTCCTGTAAAAATCGCAACTGTTCGACGCTCTCCTCCAAGTGGATACGCCGCAGGCGGATCACCCCTCGCAGCGCCTCATCCAACAAACGCTCCTCGCCGGTTGCGGCCGCAAACATCTGCCTTTGGAGCTCGCCCACCAACCCCTGCAGAGCTTCGGGCACGTGAGCCAACACATACGGCAGATGATCGCTCTCCACCTGTTCCAAGGACTGCTGCAGCGCGATCAACAACAACTGGTGATCAGTATACTCGAAATCGTGCGGAGTGAGAGGCGTCAAACCTGCTTCTTGCAACGAACGATCCAAGTGGAACAACAACTCTGGCTGATGGAACAGGATGGTCAGGAGGATAGCTTCGATCTGATGAACGAAACGCGTCGTCTCGATCAGCGGGGCTTCCGGCCCCGGGGCCGGCGCCTCCCGAGGCGGCCTCGCTCGCTTCGTCCTGAACCTCGGGCCGGGCGCGCCGAGCAACGCGCGTTCATCCACCCGCAGCAAACGCGCCAAGGCCTGGCGATAAGCATCGCGCTCCACCGGATTCGGCAAGTCCTCGATCAAGGGGATAACCTGGGCGGCGATCTGATTCTTCACCTTCGGATCGCTCAAGTCCTGGCCGGCGACCAAGGTCTCCATCACGTGAACTACCACTGGTCGGGCGTTTTCCACGATGCGGCGCCACTCCTCCCGATCGCGTTTCACCACTTCATCCGGGTCCAGCCCGTCCGGCAATCGCGCCACCCGCAAATCGGCCTGCAGGCGAGCCTCCTGGCGCAGCCAACCGCGGGCGTCAAAGCCGATCTCGCCTTCCTTATCCATCGCCGATCGGGCCGCATCCAAGCCGCGCAGGATCGCCTGTTGCCCGGCCCGATCTGGGTCCAAGGCCAGCACAATGCGGCGGGTATATTTCTTAAGCAAGCGTAGCTGATCTTCGGTCAAGGCAGTGCCCATCGGCGAGACCACATTCTCAAATCCCGCCTGATGAAGGGCGATCACATCGAGATACCCCTCCACGATCACCGCCCGATCAGCGGCGCGAATGGCTTTGCGAGCGCGATCCAGGCCGTAGAGCAGACGCCCCTTGGCGAAGATCGGTGTTTCGGGCGAGTTGAGGAACTTCGGCACAGCATTTGGATCCACAGCACGGCCACCGAAGCCAGCCATACGCCCCTGCTCATTGCGGATCGGGAACACAATTCGATGCCGAAACCGATCGTAGAACCGGCCATGAGTCAGCGAGGCGCTGCCCTCCTCGCGAGCCACGATTAGACCAGCTTCGAGCAACTCCTGTTCGCTATAGCCACGGGCCGTAAAGTGCGTCAGGGCAGCATCCCAACGATTGGGAGCATACCCTAGACCAAAGGCCTCGATGGTGGCGTCGTTCAGACTGCGTTCTCGGCGCAGATAGGTTAACACCTCCTGATTCTGCAGCAAATGACCGTGATAAAAGATCACCGCCTCTTCGAGCAATTTCCGCAAACGATCGTAAGCCTGGCGTTGTTCGGTCGTGACAGGCTTCCGAAGTTCGAGCGTCACGCCGGCGCGTGCCGCCAACCGTTCCGCCGCCTCCTGAAAGGTCAAACCATCTTTCTTCATAACGAACTTGATGACGTCGCCCCCTTCATTGCAGGCGCCAAAACAGCGCCAGGTGCCCGTCTCTGGCCAGACCACAAACGCCGGCGTGTGGCGATTATCGTGGAACGGGCAGAATCCAATATAATTCCTGCCAGAGCGACGGAGTTTTACCCCGGCCTCCGAGATCAGGTCCACGATATCCACTTTCGCCTTGATCTCATCAAGGGTAGACATAGATCACCGCACCGCAAATTATAGACGGCTTTCTATCCCCTTGCAATCGCTGGCCATCCTTCTCAGGACTTTTTATCCCCAGTCATTGCCAAGCGAGCTGAGGTTATTTTCCAAACCACATGCGGCCCAGCAAGCCATCTTTCAGATGAATTAATGGCAGAGCGCCGCCAGACATAAAATCCGCCGGCGGCTTTGTCGCCGCCGAACAACAAAGGGAAAAATCCTTATGACATCTATCACTTGGCAAAGCGCTCGTCCTATATATAATACATAATATGAGTCCCCCTCCGATCCTGATCCGCCAATCCCTTCGAAACGAAGTTTTCGACATCTTACACAAACGCATCATCGCCGGCGAGATCCGCCCCGGCGAATGGCTACGTCAGGAAGAGATCGCCTCGCAACTGGGGGTGAGCATGACTCCGGTGCGCGAGGCGCTTGATCTGTTGGTCGCGGCCGGCCTGGCCGAGCGCGTCCCCTATCGCGGCGTTCGCGTCCTTCAACTGACCCACGAAGAGATGCTAGATGCCTACGGCCTGCGACTGCTGCTCGAGCCCCTGGGGGCGCGCTTAGCTGCCCAACAGGCCTCACCCGATCAGATCGAGGAGGGGCGACGCCTTCTCGAGGAGATGAGCGCTCTCGTTCATCTTGAAGACATGCCTCGGCTACACGAAGCCTCGCGTCGCTTCCACGCCCTCATCTTAGACATGAGCGGCAGTACCTTGCTGATTCGCTTATACGGGATTGTGACCAATCAATTCCCGGATTGGATGCTCTACGAGGCCATGTTCCGCCACCCCGAAGCCCTGAGCGAAAGCCTACAGCGCGATCGTGCCGAACACCGAGCCATCCTAGAAGCCATCGCCGCTCACGACCCTGACGCTGCCGCCTGCGCCGCCCGCCGCCACATCCTCTCCCTCGGTCATGACCTACAAGACTACCTAGCTATCTCGCGCCAACGCTTGGAAGAGAAGGAGCGCCTGTTCACCCCTTGCGATCTTAGCCGCTCCGATCCCCCGGCCGGCTAATTCTATTTCTTCCTAAGGAGAACCCATGTCTCAGGAACTCTTAGAAAAAATGGCCCAATCCATCATTGACGGCGATGCCGATCTGGCCGCCGAGTTGGCCCGTCAAGCAATCGCCGAAGGGCTCGACCCTTTGTTCGTGATCACCAACGGCTATGTGCCTGGGATCAACAAAGTCGGCGAAGCCTTTGGGGCAGGCGAAGCCTTTTTGCCGGAGCTGGTCATGGCCGGCGAAGCCATGAAGGCCGCTGTGGTCGTATTAGAGCCCGAACTGCTCAGGAAAGGCTCCGAGCGCAAGACCCTCGGCAAGGTGGTCATGGCCACTGTAGAAGGCGATATTCACGAGATCGGCAAATCACTGGTCTCCACCATGCTCTCCGCAGCCGGCTTTACAGTATACGACATGGGGGTAGACAACCCGTCCGACAAGATCATCGAAAAGGCCCTCGAAGTGGACGCCGATATCATCGGCCTCTCGGCCCTGCTGACCACCACCATGATCCGTCAGAAAGAAGTGATCGACAAGCTGGACGCTCGCGGCCTGCGCAAGAAGATCAAAGTAATGGTCGGCGGCGCGCCGGTCACCCGTGAATGGGTCCAAAAGATCGAGGCCGATGGCTACTCCGAAGATGCCATTGGCGCCGTTGCTGTGGCCAAAAAACTAATGGGCATCGAAGCATAACCTCCCCAATTCTTAATACTATGACCAAAACTATTCAATCCATCACCAACCCCAAGTTGCGCCTAGAGGTGCTCACCGCCGACGAAGTGCGCCGCATTCACGACGCCACCCTCTACATGATCGAGAAGGTAGGCGTGCGCTTCCCCTCAAAACGCGCTCTCGAGATCTGGGAAGCCCATGGAGCAGAGGTAGACCACCAGACCAAAATCGTACGCGCCAAACCCCATCTGATCGAAGAAGCTCTCAAACAAGCGCCTCCGGCCTACATGCTGGCGGCTCGCGATCCCCAACAAGACCTACCGTTGGACGGCAACCACGTCTTTGTCGGCACCGACGGCTGTGGTGTGGAAGTGATTGATATCTATACCGGTCAGCGCCGCACCTCCTGCCTGAACGACGTGCGTGACATTGCCCGCATCGCCGACGCCACACCTGAGATCGCCTTCCACTGGGTGCCGCTCTCGGCCCAGGACAAACCCCCTCACACCCGCGGCTTGCACGAGATCAAAGTCATCTGGGAGAACTCCACCAAGCACGTTCAAACCGAGTCGATCTACAACGAGCGCGAAGCCCGCGCAGCGATGGAAATAGCCGCCCTGATCGCCGGTGGCAAAGAAGAGCTGCGCAAACGGCCAGTGCTCTCCCTCATGCAGTGTTCCACGCCGCCTCTGGGTCACGACGGCGGCTCCCTGGATGCCGCCCTGGTAGCTGCCGAGTTCGGTGTTCCCACCGGCTTCATGACCATGGCCTCTTGCCTGACCACCGGCCCAGCAACCCTGGCCGGCAACCTGGTGGTTGGCAATGCCGAGGTGATTGCCGCTACCGCTCTCCTACAACTGGCCTATCCGGGTGCGCCGGTCTTCTATGCGGCGGCCCAAACGGCCTCCGATCTGCGCACCGGCGCCTACACCGGCGGCGGCCCAGAAGATTTCCTGCTGGCTGCAGCCGGCGGCGTCCTGGCCGACTTCTACAACATCCCCATCTCCATGGGATCGTTTGCTACTGGCGCCAAAGAACCCAACTGGCAAGCCGGCATCGAAAACTCCCTCTCCACCTTTATGGCCAGCATTACCATGTGCGACATGCTACTGGGAGTCGGCTTTCTCTATGGTTCGCGCATCTGGTCGTATGCCCAGATGATGATGGACTGCGAGATCTTCAACATCGTGCACAAAATGATGCAGGGCATTGTGGTGGATGAGGAAACCCTAGCCCTTGAAACCATCGCCGCCGTGGGGCCAGGCGGTAACTTCCTGGCCCAAAAGCACACCAAGCGACACATGCGCAACCTCTTTCTGCCTGAGTTCCTAGATCGCCGCCCCTACGGCGAATGGGAAACCAAGCGCGACGACGCCCGCGATTGGGCGTTGGCCAAGGCCCGACGCATCTTGGCCGAACACCAGCCCGATCCCCTCGACCCCAAACTCTCGGCCGAACTCGACCGAATTATCGAATCCCTAGAGCGCGTCCCGGTCTGAGCTTGGCATACCCGCTCACCCGAAACGATAGCCATGCGCCCCAAATTGGAATTCCTCCCCCCAACCTTAATTGCGCGCATCCTCGACGAAGCCTTTCAACTGATGCAAAAACCCGGCATCAAGGTCCAATCTGAGGAAGCGCGGCAACTGCTGGCAGCGGCCGGCGCCGACGTCGACGAAACCACCCAGGTGGTCCGCATTCCCGAGAAGGTGGTTCGCGCTGCGCTGGAAACCGTTCCCTCCGAGTTCTATCTCTACGATCGAAACGGCCGGCCCACGGTGCACTACGGCGGCGACGACGTGCACTTCGACCCCGGCTCCTCCGCCGTTCACATCCTGGACCCAGAGACCGGCAAACACCGCCCGTCCGAAACCCGCGACCTGGCGCGCCTGGTCAAAGTGGCCGAGACGCTTTCCCAGTACGACGCCCAATCCACAGCCGTCCTGTGCAACGACGTCGCCAAGGAGATCGGCGATCTGTTTCGCCTCTACGTGGTGCTGATGCTTTCCGAAAAGCCGATCGTGACCGGCGCCTTCTCGCTCACGACGCTGGATGCCATGATCGACATGTTGGCCCTGTTCGCCGGCGGGCGCAAGGAACTGGCCGAAAAACCTCAGGCGGTCTTCGATGTCTGTCCCTCGCCGCCGCTGATCTGGTCGTCGTTCGGGGCCGGCAACTTGATCGCTTTGGCGCGCGCCAGCGTGCCGGCCGAGATCGTCTCCATGCCCTTGGCCGGCGCAGGGGCTCCAGTGACGTTGATCGGCTCGATCGTCCAGCACGCTGCCGAATGCCTGAGCGGCATCACCATCCACCAACTCGCCAACCCAGGCGCGCCCATCGTTTGGGGAGGCGCGCCGGCCATCTTCGACATGCGCAAAGGTGGCACGCCCATGGGCGCCATCGAGACTGCTATGCTCGATGCTGGCTATGCGCAAGTCGGCAAATCGCTCAACTTGCCCACCCACGGCTACCTGGGCGCCACCGACAGCAAAGTGGTGGACATGCAAGCCGGCCTGGAGAGCGGCATGACCGCCTTGGTGGGCGCTCTGGCCGGCATCAACATGATCTCTGGCGCCGGCATGCTCGACTTCCTCGCCTGTCAGAGCACCGAGAAGTTAGCCATCGATGCTGAGATCATCGGCATGTGCAAGCGCCTGTTGGAGGGCATACAGGTCCGCACCGACACCTTGGCCACCGGCCTGTTCGAAGGCATTGACTTCAAGGCCGACTTCCTCAAACAAAAGATCACCCGTCAACTGTTTGCTGTGGAGCAGTACCTGCCTTCCCCGATCATTGACCGCGACTCGATCCGCGGCTGGCAGGACTCCGGTTCGCTCGACACCCTGGCTCGCGCCCAGGCCCGGGTGAACGACCTGGTGAGCAAGTACCGTCGCCCAGCGATCGCCCTGCGGCACGAGCAAGACCTGGTAAAATTTGTCACAGACTTGGCCCGCCAGGCAGGCATGAAGACCTTGCCCGCGTTAGAAGAAACCCCCAGTTGACTTCAGCCATAGCCAGTCGGCCTCCTGCCTCGCTTGCGCTGGTCCAACCCATCTCTTAAAAGTGGAAGCCCCTGTGATCCTCGACCTAGAAGTCCTGCTCCGCATCCCCGAAGTAGACATTCACGGTGGTTACCATATTTCTCCCGACGGCCGCTACCTGGCCTTCTCCTGGAACAAGAGCGGCCTGTGGGAAATCTACGAACTCGACCTGACCACCCTTTCCCAAGCCGAGACCCGAATCGTTCAGCGTTCCTCCGGGCCGGGGGGCAAATTTGTCCCGCGTTACTCGCCCGATGGGCGCTGCCTGGTCTGGGCCCTCGACCTGGATGGCAGTGAGCGCTTCCATCTTATCCTCTTCGAGCGAGAAACCGGCCAGCAGCGCAATCTGACCCCGGACGCGCCCTTCACCATCCAACCTTCGTACTCCTGGTCGCCCGACAACCGTCGCCTCGCCTACCTCTGCGATGCCCACGACAACTTCGACCTCTACATACTTGACATGCACGAGCCGCAACCAAGCGACAAGCCGTTCTTCGAGACCGGCGGATCGGCTCATTTCGTGCGCTGGTCGCCCGATGGCCGTCACATCGCTGTGGTGGCCGAAAAGGAATGGCAGACCGATGGCACCTTTATTGTGCCACTCGATGGCGGCCCAGCGCGGCGCATCGGCGGGGCTGAGGCCCTAGATGCCGCCCAGCCCGATTGGTCGCCAGATGGCCACAGCGTGGTCTTTTCCTCCCAGTCGGGGGAATGGGCCCAGATTGGCATCTATCGGCTAAGCGACGAGCACATTGAATGGCTCACCGCCGACCAGGGGAACAAGATCAACCCCGTCTGGTCGCCCGATGGGAGGCGCTTGGCCTGGGTGAACAATCACAGGGAAAGCGCTTGGGTGGAGATCCGCTCGTCGGACGGAAGCCGGCTGCGGGTGGAGCCAGAAGCGGGGTTCGCTCATCGTCCACGATTCACGCCAGATGGGCGCGCCCTGCTGTTCATCCACGAATCCCCACAGCATCCAGCCGGCCTCTGGATGTTTTCCCTAGACGATCATCGCTTGACCCGTTTGACCGACTCGCTCCCGCTGGAGTGGCGGTCGGTCCAATTCGTCCAGCCTCAGGCGATCAGCTATCCTTCGATGGATGGCACGCTGGTGCCGGCCGTGCTCTATGCGCCGCCGGGCGCCGGCCCAAATTCGCCGGCCGTGGTGGTGATCCACGGCGGGCCGGCCTGGCACATCGGGCTCTATTGGAGCCCGCTCATCGCCCACATGACCTCGCGCGGATGGACGGTGATCGCACCCAACTACCGCGGTTCCACCGGTTACGGCCAAGCCTGGATGAAGGCCAACCGCTATGAGATGGGACGGCTGGATACCGACGACTGCGCAGCGGCCGCCTTGTACCTGGTGCGCCAGGGGTTGGCCCATCCCAAGAAGATCGGGGTCACCGGACGTAGCCACGGCGGTTATCTGACCATGAGCTGCCTCACCCGCTACCCCGACTTATGGGCGGCCGGCTCGGCAGTGGTCCCCTTCCTCAACTGGTTTACTGGCCACGAAAACGTCCGACCCGATTTGCAGTATTGGGATATTCTGAACATGGGCGACCCGGTCACCCATCGCGATTTGTGGTATGAACGCTCACCGTTCTTCTTCCTCGATCGGGTAAAAGCACCGGTGCAGTTCATCTGCGGGGAAAACGACACGCGTTGTCCGCCCGAAGAGTCGCTCGAGGCCGATCGGAAACTCCAAGCCTTGGGCATTCCCAGTGAACTCCATCTCTACCCGGGCGAAGGGCACGGATTCTTGAAGCTCGAGAACGTGATTGACTCGGAAAAGAAGTGTGTGGCGTTCCTGGCCCGTTTCTTAGAAGCCTGACCTCCGGAGCGTATCGCCCATGCTTCTCTCCCCCGCCTCGTTAGACGCCCTGCACCACGCGCACGCGAGAGCTAGATCGCATCCTGGAGACGGTCGGCAGGGAGCAGCTCGCCGGAAGAAGCAGTGCGCTTGCCGGCTGGCCTAGCCGCCAGCTGAAACCGCCTATCCCCACACACCGATGTTCTGGAGGGCAGTATGCACACCGTTCTCAAAGGCAAAAGCAAAGACGTGATCATCGGCCCCGACAAACCGTTCGTGATCATTGGCGAGAAGATCAACCCAACCGGCAACAAGAAACTGGCTGCCGCCTTGACCGAAGGAAATTACCCACTAGCCCTGACCTTGGCCCAACGCCAGATCGCCTGGGGGGCCGATGTCCTGGATGTCAACGTAGGAGTTCCCGACTTAGACGAAGTGACCGCCATCCGTTCCCTGGTGGCCCTGCTGGCCGAGCAGGTGGACCTGCCGCTGTGCATCGACTCGAACAGCCCACAGGTGCTGGAGGCCGGCCTCTCGGTGGCTCCTGGAAAACCCCTGGTCAATTCGGTCAGCGCCGAGGAGCGATCCCTGAACGCCATCCTCCCCATCGTCAAAGATCGAAACGCCGCTGTGATCGGCCTGACCATCTCTGAGAGCGGCATCCCCAAGACAGCTGAGGAGCGCCTGGCCTTGGCTGAAAAAATCCTGGAACGCGCTGCGCAGAAAGGCATTCCAGCCGAAGATGTGATCATTGACCCCGTGGTGATGACCGTCGGTTCTGACAGCAAAGCGGCCCTGGTCACCCTGCAAACCATCGAATTGCTACGGCGCGAGTTCGGTGTGAACATCAGCCTAGGCGCCAGCAACGTCTCATTTGGCCTGCCCGACCGCCACACCGCCAACCAAGTGTTTCTGGCCATGGCCATCCAGGCCGGCGCTACCTGCGCCATCACCGACCCGATCAAACTCGGTCAAACAGTGCGCGCCGCCGACCTGATGCTCGGCAAAGATGACTTCGCCATGCGCTACATCAAATACTTCCGCGCCGCCGAAAAGCGCCGTCAAGAAGAACAACTCGCTCAATCTGCAAAACCATGACCTCCAACCTCCCGTTCGTCTTGCAAATCACCCTGGTCGGCATGGGATTGGTGTTTGCTATCTTGGGCCTGCTGGCCTTGGGCATTGCCCTGCTGACCCGCTTGGTCCCCGAACGGCCAGCCCGCACGCCACCTCCCTCCCCCATCCAGCAAGAGCAGGCGCGTGCGGCGGCCATTGCCGTTGCCCTAGCGCTGGCTAGCCAGGCCCGGTCCACGGCGCGGCCGATCATCCCCCCAGAGCTAACCATCGTCGACGCCTGGCAGCTGGGCATGCGCACCCGCCAAATGACTCAGAAAGGCAACATGGGACGCCGACGAGAATAACTTCAACGCGAGAGACATATGCATTACCGCATTCGCATTAAAGACAAAACCTACGATGTTGTCATTGAAGATCTCAACGCCCGACCGATCCGAGTCCTTGTGGACGGAGAACCCTTTGAAGTGATGCCCGAACCGGGTCAGGACACGGCTGCGGCTCCCCATCCCCCTGCTGTCGGCCTCGGCATCAGAGGCAGCGAGAGCGAAGATCCGATCCTGCTGGCGCCGCTGCCCGGCACCGTTACCGAGATCCTCGTCCATCCAGGGGACAGGGTAGAAAGCGGACAGCCGATCCTGATCATCGAGGCCATGAAGATGAAGAACTACCTGCGCGCCCCGCGCGCCGGCCAGATTGCCGCCATCTTGGTCCAGCCAGGACAAACCGTCAACCACAAGCAGCCCCTTCTGGAGTTTGCATGAACCTGTCCGATCTTCTGGCCAACCTGTTCGGCGAGCTGACCTTCACTTGGGCCAACGCCGTCATGCTGCTCGTCGGCGGCATCTTAATTTACCTGGCCATAGCAAAAGAATACGAGCCCGTCTTACTGCTGCCGATCGGTTTCGGCTGCATCCTGGCCAACCTGGGAATGTCGGTCTACGCTCCGGAGAGCTTCCTGGGCGTGATCTATCGCGCTGGCATCGAAACCGATCTCTTCCCCTTGCTGATCTTCATCGGCGTTGGCGCCATGATCGACTTTCGCCCCCTGCTGGCCCAACCCCACCTGGCCTTGCTCGGAGCGGCCGGCCAATTCGGCATCTTCGGAACCTTGCTCTTGGCGACTGCCCTGGGATTTCCGTTGAACGAGGCCGCCTCGATCGGCGTGATCGGAGCGATCGACGGCCCCACCGCCATCTACGTGACCGCCAAACTAGCCCCGCATCTTCTCGGACCGGTAGCGGTCGCGGCCTACTCGTACATGAGTCTCATCCCGATCATTCAACCCCCAATCATGCGCCTGCTCACCACGCACCGCGAACGCCGCCTCCGCATGGACTACGCCCCGCGACCGGTCTCACGCACCACAGCCCTCCTCTTCCCCATCCTGATCACCATCCTAGTTAGCCTGATTGCGCCGGCCGCGGCCCCTCTGATCGCTGCCCTGATGCTGGGCAACCTGCTGCGCGAGGCCGGGGTGGTCGAGCGTCTCTCCAAGACCGCCCAAAACGAACTGATCAACATCGCCACCCTGTTCCTCGGCCTGACGATCGGCGCTACCATGACCGCCGAGAAGTTCGTATACGACCCTGCCACGGGCTTCCAATGGCAAACCTTGCTGGTGCTGATGCTCGGCCTGCTCGCCTTTGTGGTGGACACGGTAGCCGGCCTGCTGTTCGGCAAACTGATGGGATGGGTCACCGGTGGCAAGATCAATCCCCTGATCGGCGCCTGTGGCATTTCGGCCTTCCCGATAGCCGGTCGGCTCTCGGCGCGTGTCGCCCTCGAAGAAGACCCTGACAACTATCTCCTCATGCACGCCATGGGATCGAACACGGCCGGCCAACTGGGGAGCGTGATCGCCGGCGGCATCCTGCTAGCAATGGTCTTGGCGTGATCCGGGCCGATCCGTCCCTCAAGCAGCACAAGCAAACTGCGGCGTTCCTGGTAGGGAACGCCACAGAGCTCCAGAGCAAGGCTTCTGCTTGCCTCAGCTAGCGAGCCTGATCCCAAATTGCCGTGGTGAACGCCCTGTTGACATCCACCTCAGCCGGCAGGGCTTGATATTGCGCCAACATCGCTGCCAGCGCCTGCCACTGCTCGGCGCTCTGCCAGCCAAAGCCATATGCGCTTTGGGCATCCTGCAGCTCAGTCTGCAGCATGTAGCGCATGTGATCGGGGTCGGTCTCGGGGCCGGCATATTTCAGAACGATCTCGACCGCCTGGTCAGGATGCGCCTGGGCATACTCGATACCTTGCAGCGCCGCACGCAAGAAGCGGGAGAGAAGCTCGGGCTGTTCGGCCAAGTAGCGCTCGCTGGTCACATAGGTCAAGCCCAAGGTCGGCACGCCATAGTCAGCTGCATCCCACAACACCAATTCATGTCCCCAACGGCGCAACAGGTACGGCTCATTGGATTTGAAGAGCGGATACACATCCACCTGCTTCTCCGAGAGCACGCGCGGGTCAAATCCTACGTTGACAAGGTTGACTTTGTTCACATCAGCGCCGGCCGCGTTAAGCAGGGCGAACAGATCAGGTGGGGGCGTGCCTTTATAGCCCACGATCTTGCCTTCCCAATCTTTGGGGGTTTTCAATCCCGATTCTTTGAGGGCGGCAAACGCTTGCTGACCACGCTGGCCGATCAAGGCGATGGCCACTACCGGCAAGCCTGGATCGGCGCGGCGTTGAAGCACGGTCGCAGCGTCCATCGTTGTCACCTGCACAGTTCCGGCTACCAGCAGTTGCACATGCTCTCCACGACCTGGAGAATGTTCAATGGTCACATCCAAGCCCTGTTCGGCAAAAAACCCTTTCTCTTTCGCTACATAGGCACCGACGAAAGGCAGATTGGCCTGGGGTTTATAGCCGGCCATAAAGGTCAGCGCGATCAAGGGTTGGGCGGTAGGAGGTTCTGATGTTGTCGTGGCTTGTGCTTGGGTCGGGTTCTCTGTGCCAAGCGTTTCTGCGGTCGGGGCCGGCGAAACGATCGGCGCTTGAGGTTGACAGGCGCTCAATGTCAAGAGCAAGGCGATCAGCATTGAGAACACGATGGTTCGCATAGTTGGTAAGACTCTCCTTTCTTGAGATCGATCCTGAAAGATTATCCGTTCCAACGCAGGACTTTTTTCTCCAGCCAGACAATACCAGTGTAGGCGCCCATGCCGGAAAGCGAGAGCAAAAAAATGGCGGCAAACATCGGCGGCAGGTTAAGGTTACTATAGGCCAACCACATGATCCGCCCCAGCCCGCCAGAGGCGCCGGTCCACTCGGCAATCACCGCCCCGACTAGCGAAAGCGGCGCGGTCACCCGCAGCGCTGCAAAGAAATACGGCAACGCTAGCCAGAGACGCAGATGGATGAGGATCTGCCAGGTAGTGGCCCGGTATACCCGCATCAGGTCCAGCAGGTCGCGTTCCACGCTCTGCAAACCGACCAAGACGTTCACCAAAGTCGGAAAGAAGGTGAGCAAAGCGGTGATGATCACCTTGGGCAACACCCCAAACCCCAGCCAGATGGTGAGCAGAGGCGCAATGGCCGCCAGCGGTGTGGATTTGATCAGGATGGCTAAGGTCATCACTCCTCGTTCCAGGTCGGGATTCAGGCTGACTAAGATGGCGATGATCACTCCGATCAACCCACCGACCATCAAGCCGGCCAAGGCTTCGCCCAGGGTGACCATCAGCGCTTCGACGAAGTAGGCCGGCCGCTCCAGCAGAGTGTTCACCACGCGACTAGGAGCCGGCAACAGGTAGACCGGAACACCATACCAACGCACCCAACCTTCCCACAGGACAAAGACAGCAGCGATTAGCAGCAAGGCGAGAGCCAACGAGCGGTTCAGCAAGCTCATTCGACAGGACCTCACGCCAACCCTTGCCAGGCGGTCAAGGTATCGGGCGTAATGCGAAAGGCGCGCCACTCAGTTGTCGGCAAAGGACTGCTCTGACCTAGATAGCGCCGGCGCAACCGATGGAGCAGGCCGTTAAGCTCCCCAGGCAGTTCCGCGCTTTCCAGCGGAATGGCCCGCCCGCGAGCCAAGACGCGCCGCAAAGGCGGCCAAGGCTCATCTACGGTCAACGAGACCAACGGGTTGGCCAACACATATCCCGCCCATAGTGATCCCTGCCAAGCAGCTAGGTAGAAATACCGCCCATCCCACTCCTGCCAGACGGGAACCACATGGGGCGAGCCATCAGGGCGCACACAAGCCAGGCGCGCGATCCACGGGCCGGCCAGAAACGCAGCGATCTCCTCGGCGCTCAACGCTTTGCGAACGATCGGCGCCTCTGGCGATGGACCTTGCCAGGGACGATAGCGCATGGCGCCCAGACGATACGAAAGCCGCGCTGCCATCTCGCGCAGCGGCGGCAGAAAGCGTTCCACGTCCTGATCGCGCCATCGAAAGGCCGGCGCACTGAGCAAGAGCGCTGCTGAGGGAGTCCGTCCATCGCGGCAGATAGGCAACGCCAGGTCTACGCTGTCGTCAGATTGAACCAGGGCATACCCCTGGCAGAGGACCGCTTCAGACGGAGCAGTCAGCAACACCTGGCCAGCGGCGCTCTCTGCGCCGAACGGCCGGCCCGGCGCAAACACCACTCGCACCTGTGATGTCCCCTCCACCTGGGCAGACAACACACCCCCCGAAGCCGTCGGCACCACCAAAGCCAACGTCTCGGCTAGGTTCAACGCTGAGGCTTCTTGATAGAACGCCGTTTCCAAGCTGGGTATCGACATTCTACCTGCGCGCCAAGCTAGCAGGCGAGGGCCGGCCCGGTACCGCCCGCGCTTCTCCGCCTGCTCCACATATCCCAACGCCTTTAGCGTATTGAGCAGCACAAACAGCGAGCTCCGTGAGATGTCCACTCGAGCGAGCAACTCAGGCAGCTCCGCCCCCTGAGGATGCTCGAGGAGGATCTCAAGCAAAAGCAGAGCACGCTCTACAGAAGGATTGCCGGCTTCCGAAGACATAAAAAGTCCTGCATACTGAATTTAAGTCTAGTATACAGGACTTTTTGCCTATTGTCAAGGTGGGGCGGGGCGAGGGTGTTCGAAAACACTCAGCTCGAGCGGCAAGCGCAGTCGAAGATACAATAACGGTGGGAACGCCGAAGAAGCCATGTACCCGCGGCGAGTGCAACACCATTGTCATGACGTGCGTGGCACCGGCAGTTTGCAGCAGATCGGCAATCAGGCACGCCGCTTGGAACTTCCTCAAAAGAAACGCATTTCACTGGATCAAGACGTTGGTTGTTCTTGGGCGTATCTCCCCTTATCAATTCAACCAATTTTTTTTAGGACCAACGCCTATGGTGCAGGTGTGCCGGTGGAGGCAGATGGCGTCATCCTCAGGGCATCGCTGATGTCCGACCAGGGCATCACCAGGCGAAAGGTATCTATGGTGTAATCGTTCTTCACCTCGCGCCGCCACAGGTAGAACAGCATACTGGGCCATTGTTCTGCCGTATAGCCAAGGCCGACAGCCGATTCGTAGCCGGCGTTTTTGACGGCCTGGACGCGACGGCGTCATCCATCAAGCCAAAGGGATAGGCAAAGGTCTTCACCGGTACGCCAAGGGCTGTTTCTAAGTACAGGCGGGACTGCCGCACCTCCCAAGTCAGGGTGTTGCGGCCCTTGCCGTGGGCTTTGGTCAAATCGGCGTGACTCATGCTGTGACTGCCCACTTCCCAGCCAGCCTCGGCCAGGATGCGAATTTGTTCCGCATTCATATAACCATCTGCTTGCAGGCGGTTGCCTACAATGTAGACCACGCCGATAAAACCGAATTTTTGCATGATCGGCCAGGCGTGGGTGTAAACGCTGATATCGCCGTCATCGAAGGTCAGCACAACCGGGCGCGGCGGCAGGGGGGCGCCCTGTGTGATGGCCTGCACCAGCAGGGACAAAGGGATGGTGGTGTATCCCCAGTCGTGAAGCATCTGCATGTGGCTTTCGAAATCCTGCGGCGTGACGTAGTAGCGGTTCTCTTGCTTGGGTGTGTCAATCCGGTGGTAGAGCAGAATGGGGCAGGTGATCCGCCCGGGACCCTGCACAAGCCAGGCCGGAGTCGGGGTCGGCGTGATGGTTGGGGTGAGCGTCGCAGTGGGGATGGGCGTGGAGGTGGAGGTGGAGCTTGCGGTAAAGGTCGCGGTCGGCCTGGGGGTCTCGGGAACAGCCACCACTTCATAACTGCAGCCTGCCATTGCCAGGGTTACAGCTAGGATGAGATACCAATAACGTTGCATAATCTTCTCCAAATGTTACGGGATAAGTAAGTCACGTCTTTTAGAAAAACCATTTTCCCCTTCAACCCACTTCCGCCTCGGCTCGCAAGTCAGCAACCAAAATCAAACCAAGCGTGATCAGAATCAACAAACCAATCAGGATCAAGAGCAAGATGCCCATGCCCCAAGCGCCGGCCAGCGAGAAGGCCATAGCCCCCGCTACCACAACCGCCAGGGCCGGCATCGTGCGCCATGCTGACCAAGACACCCTCTGTCGCCACGGGACGAACAACCCAATACCCATGCCGACCAGCGAGACCAACACAGCCAGCGGAGTCAGCAACCGCCCAGGAAGCGGCGACGGGACAATCAACACCCCACACATGATCTGGCGATCTGGCAAGGGATACGAAGCGTACACCAACACCGACACAAAGATAAATCGTTCCAGATCGATATTTTGCCGGCCGATCGTCCAGGTGAGAGTGGCCGATTCGCCCGGCCCTAAGTCCACTCGATTCAGAGAGACCTCGGGCAACAGGGGAGTGCTGATCTCAGCGCGAACCACCGGCGAAAGCGCCCGACTGGTCGGGTTAGTGAGGCGCAGGGTGACCTGAGCTTGCTCCGTGGGACTCATCAGCGCCGGACACGAGACACCGCGCAGAGAAGCGTTGGCGCGGCGATAGAATCCATAAAACTGCGCCTCCAGATCGGCCCAGGTGGCCAACAAAGCTAATCCAGACCCGACGGAGACGCCTAAAATGTATGCAATTAGACCAAGGATGAGGATCGTGCGTTTCACGCGAGAGAAGCCAAGAGAGAAAACGAACCTCCATCAGCGCAATAACATGGCCGAGCCGGCCAAGACAAACAGCCAGTTGGGGAAAAAGCTAAAGACCACGGTGGCCGCAGCCATAGCACTCCAGGTTAGATCAAGCCAGGAATCATGGCTAGTTTGCGGCTCGCCCTCGTACATGAACATATTAACAACCACCCGCAAATAGTAGTAAGCCGAGATCAGCGAAGTCACCACGCCGATAATTGCCAAGCCTACAAATCCACCCTGGATGGCCGCCCGAAAGAGATAGAACTTGCCGACCAGGCCGATGGTTGGCGGAAAACCGATCAGCGAGATCAAAAAGACGGTCATCGCCAACGCCAGGGCCGGCTTACGCCAGAACAAGCCGTCGTAATCGGCAATCTGCAATCCTCGACCATCGGGCTGCTCTAGGGCGATCACCACCGACCAGGCGCCAAAATTGGTGATCGTATAAGCCGCCAGGTAGATCAGGCCGGCCGCCAAAGAAACCGGCGCAACCTCGGGGTTGCCGTAAGGCACAAACGCCATCAAAATATAGCCAGTATGGGCAACGCTAGAGTAGGCCAGCATACGCTTGATATCGCTCTGAGCGATGGCCAAGATATTGCCCAGGATCATCGTCAACGCAGCCAAGGCCCACAAAACATCGGTCAAATTGGGCGCCAAAGAGGGAAAAGCAGTGGAAAAGACGCGCAGCAGAGCAGCAAAACCGGCGATCTTGGCGCCGGAAGACATAAAACCGGTTACGGCGGTCGGTGCGCCTTGATACACATCTGGCGTCCACATATGGAAGGGTACGGCGGCCACCTTGAAGCCAAATCCCACCAGGGCCAGGGCAGCGCCGATGGTGAGGAGCAGGTTCGAAGTCCCGCTAGAAGCGACGTTCAACACCGTTGAGAGATGAGTTGAGCCGGTAGCGCCGTAGATCAGGGCGATTCCATACACCAAGAAACCGGTCGAAAAGGCTCCCAGCAAGAAGTACTTCAGACCCGCCTCTTCAGAGCGAGGATCGGTCCGTTGGAAGGCCGCCAACACATATAGCGGAATAGAAAGCAACTCCAACGCAATGAAAACCATAATCAGATCGGTGCTCTGGGCCATGAGCATCATCCCGATCACACTGAACAACAGCAAGCTGTAATATTCGCCACGCTCCAGTCCCATACGCCGCACATAACCATAGGCCAGGGCGATCCCCAACAGGCCAGAGAGCACTTGCAGGGCGTTGACAAAGACCGAAAATCCATCTAAAGCCACCATGCCATTGAAGCCGTAGGCTGTGCGGCCGGCCTGAGAGAGAGTCAAACCCAACGTGATGGCTAAGCCAAGGGCCGCCAACAACGCCGTCAAGCCTTTGCGTCGGATGACGAAAACGTCCAGCAAGAGCAAAACACAGGCCCAAGCAGAAAGTACAGTCAGCGGAAGGATGGTTTGGATGTCAGTGAATTGGGGCATAGAGGCTCCCTCTCATCCTGGAGAATGGATGAGGATCAAGGCATAGCAATGGCGGTCGTCGACAGGGCCTGAACCAATTGGTTGACCGAAGGCGCCATCAGGTCAAAGAACGGCGCTGGGTACAAGCCAATCCAGAAGATGAAGACCAAAATCGGCAATACGGTCACGATCTCGCGCCAATTCAGATCGCGCAGCCCATGGCCATGATGCTCCACCTCGTCCACGATCGGCCCTTGAGGGCCGAGGAACATTCGCTGGAACATATACAAGATGTAGATCGCCGCCAGGATCACACCGATCGCCGACAGCCCAGCATACCAGGGAGACCCGATCGCCTGCGAACCGAACGCACCCAACAGGATGGTGAACTCGCCCACAAAGCCATTGAGCCCTGGCAAGCCCATTGAGGAAAGCGAGACGATCAGCATAATCGTCCCGAAGATCGGGGTGATCTTCCACAAGCCGCCATACACCCTGATCTCGCGCGTGTGCGTCTGCTCATAGATCATGCCCACCAAGAGGAACAAGGCGCCGGTGCTCAAGCCATGATTGACCATCTGCAAAATTGCCCCGGAAATCCCTTGAGTGTTCAGGGCGAACAACCCCAACATCACAAATCCCAGGTGGGAGACCGAGGAAAAAGCCACTAATTTCTTCACATCCGATTGGGCATAGGAGACCGCTGCGCCATACAAGATGCCGATCGTGGCCAACAGGGCGATCCAGGGGGCAGCGCGCAGGCTGGCTTCGGGGAAGAGCGGCAAATTGAAGCGCAAGAAACCATAGGTGCCCATCTTCAGCAACACCCCAGCCAGGATGACCGAGCCGGCGGTCGGGGCTTCCACATGCGCATCGGGCAACCAGGAATGCAACGGCCACATCGGGACCTTGATGGCAAAGGCCGCAGCGAACGCCAAGAACAGCCACCACTGAACATTCGGCGGGATGTTGCCCTGGGCGATCAGATCGGGCACTGAAAACGTTCGGCCAGCGATGCCCAGCCACAGGATGGCCAACAACATCAAGATCGAGCCGGCCATGGTATACAAGAAGAACTTAATCGCAGCGTAAATCCGGTGCGGACCGCCCCAAATGCCAATCAAGAAGTACATCGGCACCAGGGTAAACTCCCAGAAAATGTAAAACAAGAACAGATCCTGCGCCAGGAACACGCCCAGCATGCCGGTCTCAAGCAGGGTGAAGAAGATCATAAAGTCCTTCACCCGTTCTTGGATAGCCGTCCAGGTAGAAAGGATCGAAATGGACGTGAGGAAAGTGGTTAGCAACACCAACAAAATCGACAGGCCATCCACGCCCATGTGATACTGCACCGTCCAATCGCCAAAGGTGAACCAATCGTAGCAGGCCACCAACTGCAAGTTAGGATCCGAGGGACGGAACAGAGTAAACACCCAAATCGAAAGCCCAAACGTGATCAACGAGGTGATCAACGCTGTCCAACGCAGGGCGTTCTTATGCTCGCTCGGGATCAAGAGCAAGATCAACACACCCACCAACGGGAAGAAGGTCATCAAAGTCAGGGGTTGCAGAAGAAAGTCCATAGTCTACCTCGCGGTCAAGCGTTCGATGTATACGATGACGTTTGCTTATCGAAGGATCAAGTAACCCAGGATGGCAACCACGCCCAGAAGGATCGAAAGGGCATAGGCGCGGACGAATCCATTCTGAACCCGCCGCGTGGTTGCCGAGACCCGTTTGGTAAACTCGCCCAACCAGTTGGCAAACCCATCAATCCCACGCTGATCGGCATAGCGATTCATGCCGACGTGAGCTAGCCAGTTATACGTGCCCACCAGCACCGTGTCGTGGAACCAATCGTGCCAGAAGCGATCCTCGATCACAGACCTGAGGAAATGCGCTAGGCGAACATACGGTCGGACAAAGACCGTCCAATAGCCTTCGTCCACAAACCATTTGTATGCCATGCCGGTATAGATCCAGCCCAGTCGCCGAAGCGGATCCGGTTGGCCGGCCCCCGATGGGCGACGCCCATACACCCACCACGATACGGCAATCGTTACCAACGCCAGAGCAGTCGAGAGCCCAGCCACACCCAGATCGAGCGGCAGAGCTTTGACCTCGCCAACGGTATACTCCAACCAATGACCTAGGTGATGGAACCCTTTAAATGGCAGGTTAAGCGCCCCACCCACAATAGACAGTGCCGCTAGAACCATCAACGGAATGGTGATGATCGGCTTGCTCTCCTCCGCATGGGCTGCTGCTGCGTGGCGCGGCTCGCCAAAAAACACCATCCAAATTTGCCGTCCCATGTAAAAGGCGGTGAAAAAGGCAGCCAGACTCAACAAAACGTACACCGTGGGAGAGTGCAGACGCGCATCCAGCAAAATCTCGTCCTTCGACCAAAAGCCGGCAAAGGGGAAGATGCCGGCCAGCGCCAGCGCGCCAATCACATACAACCAGAACGTGATCGGCATTCGTTTGCGCAAGCCGCCCATATTGCGCATATCGCCGGGGTCGAACACGTCTTCATGATGCTCGTCATGTCCGTGGCTGTGATGAGCCAGATGATGATGACCGCGCTCCAAGCCCAGGATCACCGAACCGGCCGAGAGAAAGAGCAACGCTTTGAAGAACGCATGGGTCACCAAATGGAACATGCCGGCCACAAAGGCACCCATCCCCACCGCCGCCACCATAAAGCCTAGCTGCGAGATGGTGGAATAGGCCAAGACTTTCTTGATGTCATACTGTCCCACGGCGATCGTAGCGGCAAACAAAGCAGTGACCGCACCGATCATCGCCACGACATACTGGGCTTCAGGGACCAACGTATAGAGCTCTGCGGAACGGGCGATCAAATACACGCCGGCAGTCACCATTGTGGCCGCATGGATCAGGGCCGAGACCGGCGTGGGACCGGCCATCGCATCCGGCAACCAGACATAGAGCGGGATCTGGGCCGACTTGCCGGTCACCCCCACCAGCAAGAACAGCGTAATAGCGATAATCAGCTCCGGCGGCGCCTGTCGGGCCGCTTCAAACACCTGATCAAACTGGAACGAGCGGAAATACCAGAACATCAAAAAGCCGGCAAGCAAGAACCCCAGATCGCCGATGCGATTGGCAACAAATGCCTTCTTGGCCGCATCCGAGTTGGCCCACGAAGGACGGGCCAACGTGTCCATCTCATACCAAAAACCGATCAACAAGAACGAACACAGACCTACGCCTTCCCAACCCACAAACAACATCAAATACGAATCGCCGCTCACCAGGATCATCATCGCCACAATAAACAAATTGAAGAACACAAAGAAGCGGCGATAGCGCAGCGGATCCCCCTTATAGCGCACATCCTCGTGCATATAGCCGATGGCGTAGATATGGATCAGGGTGCCCACGCCAGCCACCACCAACATCATGGTGACCGACAACGTATCCACCCGAAACGCCCAATCAATCTGCAGATCGCCGATCTGAATCCAACGTGCCAACGGCACGATGACCGTCTGGCCATGGTTCAACCAGAGCGAATATGCCAGCAAAACCGAGACCACAAACGCAGCGCCAGAAGCCAGGCTAGCCACCCAACCCACCAGCGCCTCGCCCCATGGACGGCGCAGCAACCATCCCCCGAAGATCAGGTTGATCAACAACCCGATTAACGGGAAGAACACCACCCACGGAGTCAAGAAGAAAAACTCGCCAGAAGCTACTTCGCTATGCATAGATCACCACCCAACCCTGCATTGGCTTTGATGGTTCTCCACGTTTCACCTCCTCTATCCCCTCAGGTTGCTCATTTCATCCACGTTGATCGTGTGTTTCGTCTTAAAGATTTGCACGATCAACGCCAGTCCCACCGCCACTTCAGCAGCCGCTACAGCGATCACAAAGAACACAAAAATCTGACCGTTCAACTGCTGCAAAGCGCTGGAAAACGCCACCATCGCCAGATTGGCTGAGTTCAACATCAACTCAATCGACATAAACATCACCAACGGATTACGGCGCAACAACACGCCCAACGCGCCGATCGTGAACAGAATGCCCGAGAGAAGCACGTAATAATTAAGCGGGATCATGGCCACACTGCGCCGGGAAATACGCTCCCGTAGTTAGCGCCCTCCTTTCTCAGGTTTGGTCAACACAATGGCCCCGACCATGGCCACCAAGAGCAGAATTGAGGTCACCTCGAACGGAAGCAAATACTCGTTAAACAACATCTCGCCCATCTGACGCAAAAAGTCAGTGGTGTTCACCGCTGACGGCGGCGGAGAGAGCAAACTCACTGCCGGGCTACGGGCAATCAACAAATAACCGATCTCGATGATTAACATCAACGCCAAGACGATCGCCAAGGGGCGCTGCCAGGGCAACACACCAGTGGGCCCCAGCTGCTCGGCACCCAGCAACATGATCACGAACAAGAACAACACCATGATGGCGCCGGCATACACCGTCACCTGAGTCATGGCGATCAAGGGCGCTCCGAGCAAGAGATAAAACGCCGCCACCGTAACAAAGTTCAGCACCAGGAAGAGCGCCGAATACACCGCATTTCGGCTGAGCAACATCCCCAAAGCGCTTGCAACGGCTATCACGGCCAGAACTAGAAACAAGATCAAGTCAAGAGTCATAGGCAATCCCAGGCGATGGATCTATTCCTTACCCCTTAGGGTCGCTCATCTCGGGCACCGCGCGCGTGTACATGCCGGCCGGCACCCGCTGCGGGGTAGTCAATTCCGGCGAAGGAGTTGGCTCCAAGAGCATCTCTTTGGTGTAAATTGCTTCATGGCGGCTGGTAAACGACAACTCATAGTTGTCACCCAGTACGATCGCTTCGGTGGGACATGCATCCTCACAAAACCCACAGAAGATACAACGCAACATATTGATCTCATACGTAGAGGCGTAGCGCTCGCCCGGCGAATAGCGCGCCTCATCGGTATTCTCAGCCGCCTCAACGAAGATCGCATCTGAAGGGCAAGCGGCCGCACACAGCGAACAGCCAATGCAACGCTCCAAGCCGTTCTCGTAGCGTCGCAAAATATGTCGTCCGCGGAAGCGCGGTCGCACCGGGCGCTTCACCTCCGGATACGAAACCGTCACTACCGGGTTAAAAAACGTCTGCCTAAACGTCGTCCACAACCCACGACCCAATTCAATCATCGGTTCAAGCACGCGCATAGTACTTTCTCCTCAAATCCACATAAATCACCGCCACTGCTACCAAACCACCCAAGACAGACAGCAAGGTGATCAACCAATAAGCCTCCAAAATGATCCCAATAGCCGTTACAAACACCAAGTATAGCGAAAGAGGCAGGAAGATCTTCCATCCCAGCGCCATCAAGCGATCGTAGCGAATGCGCGGCCACGTAGCCCGCACCCAGATCATCACCCCTAACAAGACAATCACCTTTGCAAACAAGTAGACCGGACCCAAAAACCATGCTCGATCCACGCTCAAAAACGTATCGCGCAAGAACCAGAACTCACGATACCCGCCCAAGAACAAGCTGGCGCCGATCATGCTGACCACGATCATCTTCTGATATTCCGCCATGAAGAACAGCGCGAACTTCATGCCCGAATACTCGGTGTGATAACCGGCGGTGAGTTCCTGCTCGGCCTCCGGCATGTCGAACGGATGACGGTTGACTTCGGCCAGGGTGGTCAAGAAGAGCAGCAAAAACCCAATCGGCTGGATCACGCCGAACCACATCTCGCCTTGGGCTTCCACGATGTCAATCATCCGCATCGAGTTGCCCATCAAGATGGCCACCACAAACATCAGCCCTAGAGTCAGCTCATAGGAAATCATCTGAGCCGATGAGCGCAAACCGCCTAGCATGGCATACTTGTTGTTGCTCGACCAGCCGGCCATCACGATCCCGTACACAGCGATCGATGCCACCGACATCAGATACAACACACCGACGTTAATATCCGCCAGATACAACGTGATCGTCCGCCCGCCCAAGGTGAACGACGTTCCCCACGGGATCACGGCGGCAATCACAATCGAGGGCACCATGGTCACCACCGGCGCCAGGAAGAACACTGCCCGATACACCCGGGCGGGTGTGAGTTCCTCCTTGAAAATCAGCTTCACTGCGTCGGCGATCGGTTGGAGCAAGCCTTGTGGGCCGGCCCGGTTGGGGCCGATCCGCACCTGAATGCGCGCTAGCAAACGCCGTTCATACAACGTCAAATACGCAAAGCCACCCAGCAAGGTGAAGATCACCACCAGCGACTTAATCAGCCATTCCCAGAACAGCGCCCAATCCATACGCTACCCTCGCACCGTGTTTGCCACTTCGACTGATAGGAAGGTCGGCTCAAACAGAGGCACGCCACAACTACGCGGCGTGAGCAACACCCCACGCGGGATCGTCTCATCAATGCGCACTACGACCTCGACCTGGTGACCATTCCAACTGAGCTGGACACTTTCCCCAGCAGCTACCCCCAACGCCTCCGCCGTAGCCGAGCTCACATAGACCGCCGCTTGCCCAATGCGCTGTGTCAACAACCTCGAAGGCCACACCGTAGAGCCGCGATCATAGGCGCGAGTGACCGGAACGGCTAGCCACTCCCCTTCCTGTGGGCGCTGGGCCGGTCCTGCTTCAACTGACGGCAAGGCCAGCGGTTCGCCGCGCTCGGCGGCATTGCTCAGCGCAACACCCAAGCCCTCGCGGTTGGGATGTACCGTGCCAGAGAAATAATAGTGTGCCCGTCCGGTGATCGGCCACTGTTCCGCCGCTTCGGCCAGTTGAGCATACGTCAGGCCTTTGAAGGCGCTCACCGTCCGCGCCAGGTGATTGAACACCCCTTCCGATGAGCTGCCTTCCAGGACATACCCCATCCCCTGCGCCAGATGAGCGGTGATCACAAAGTCGGGATAGGTTTCTCCCATCGGCGGCAGGGCGGCGTAGAAGCGTTGTACTCGTCGCTCGCCCGAGGTAAACGTCCCCTCACGTTCGGCGTAGGTTTGAGCGGGTAACACCACATCGGCCAGGCGCGCCGTCTCAGTGAACCGAATCTCCTGCACGACCACAAACCGCGCCGCCCGCACCACCTCCGCCAAAGCCGGATCGTCTCCTACCGGATCGGCGCCGACGATATACAGCCCCTTGCCCCGCATCTGTTCGGCCAGGTCATCCATAGCCCGGAAACCGATCTCCCAGGCACCCTGATCGTTGGGGCGCGGCCACACACCGATCAAGCCACTGCCCGGTTTTGCGACGTGGCCGTTCTCCTGCAACAACTGCGCCAGCGAGAACGCTAGCGTTGAAGATTGCTCTTGACCCACGCCCTCGCTTCCGAAGAAAATCACCAAGCGCGAAGCGCCGGCCAGGGCCTGCGAAACACCGCTATCGGCCTTGAGCTTCTCGACCAACTGAGCTTCATCGCCGTAGGCATAGCGCACTACCCAGCGCGCGTAGCGGTCCAACTTGGTCTGGCGCGGGTTGGCAACGATCAGATCAGCACCGCGCTGCGCGGCCGCTTTCACCCGCAACCACCAGATTGGAGCCTCCTCGTACAGGTCAGACGCGGCCACCACGATGACATCCCCAGCGCCCAGATGCCCTAAATCAAAGCCGCGGGAGACGCCAAACAACGTGGTAGCTTCGCCGCCACCCATGTGGGTATAGAGCAAGGCCTGACCACCGGCCATATCGGCCAACAACTTCAGATTAAGCAAGTCTTCGTTGGAAAGCCGCCCCGAGGCCAGGATCACCAGGTCGCTTCCGGCTTCGGAAAGCCGCTTGGCAGTCAGGTCAAGCGCTTCCTGCCAAGAGGTGGGTTGTAAATCGCCGTCCCGGCGCCATAGGGGTTTGGTCAGACGATCCGTTTCCAGGTAATGATGGGCAAAACGCCCCTTGTCGCAAATCCAGATCTCGTTGACCTGTTCATTCTGGCGTGGCATCACGCGCTTGATCACGATTCGACCGCCGGCCCGGGCCTCGCGGCGGGTGCTGAAGACAATATTGCATCCCACCGCACACTGGGAACAGATCGAAGTCACGGGCGTCAACTCCCATGGGCGCGCTCCGAAGCGAAAATCGGCTGTGGTCAACGCCCCCACCGGGCAGATGTCAGTCGTGTTGCCGGAAAAGATCGAGTCGAACCCCGGCTCGGTGAACGTGATGATCTGAGTCGTCCGACCGCGTTTGTCAAACCCGATCACAGGCTCGCCGGCAATGTCCTCTTGGAAGCGGATGCAACGACCGCACTGGATACAACGCTCCCGATCCAGCCAGATCAACTCGCCCAATGGGACGTGTTTTGCCAAGCGTTGCTTCTCATCGTACAAGAAGCGGCTTTCTGCCGGCCCATAGCGCATCGTCAAGTCTTGTAGCGGACACTCGCCGCCTTTATCGCAGATCGGACAATCCAAGGGATGAGACGTCAGCAGAAATTCCACAATCTCCCCCTGTCCTTGACGCGCTTTTTCGGACGTATGCTGTGTCTTGACCACCATGCCCTCAGAAACCAGGTTGGTGCAAGCGGTTTCCAATTTCGGCATAAACTGAATCTTGGGTTGATCTTGCTCATCGAGCACGGGCTGCCCGGTGGTGCGATCGATAATCGGCCGGCCGATCTCCACCAAGCACATGCGGCACATCCCGGCCGGCTCCAACTTCGGGTGATAACAAAAGACCGGGATGTCGATGCCGGCCCGTTTGGCCGCATCCACGATCGTAATCCCAGCCGGAACCGTCACTTGCTTGCCGTCTATCGTCAAAGTTACGTCGGTCATGGAATGCTCCCAGACTTACGTTTGCGATGAGTCCACGAAATCTTGTGGGAACCGCTCGATGCCCGTCATCACCGCCATAATAGCGAACTCTCCCAGGGCGCACAGACATTTGCCCTGCATCTGTCGGGCGACGTTATAAAGGAGCTGTACGTCTTCCTTCTTGGGACGGCGTTCCAGGCGATCGAGAATCCTTAACATCCAGTAATTGCCCTCGCGGCAGGGGGTACACTTGCCACACGATTCATGCTTGAAGAAGTGCACCGTCTTGCGGATCACCCATTCGATGCTCACTGTATCATCGATCACGATGACCGATCCCGAACCCAGGTCAGACCCCAAGGCGCGCACCGAAGCATAATCTAGGGGAGTATCAAGGGCTTTTTCGTCGGCCACAATCAGCGAGGAAGAGGCGCCGGCCGGCATGATGGCTTTGATCGGGCGATCGTCCAAAATACCGCCGCCTCCGCCGTAGATCAGATCGCGGAAAGTCTTGCCGAAGGGCAATTCATAGTTGCCCGGCTTCTTCACCCGTCCAGAAAGCGAGAAAACCTTCACGCCGGCGCTGTCCGCCGTCCCCAGCGAGCGGTACCATTCTGCGCCATAAGTCAGGATCGGCGGGACGTTGGTCAGCGTCTCCACGTTGTTGACCACTGTAGGTTTGCCATATAGACCGAACGAGGGCGGGAAGGGTGGACGAATCCGGGGTTGACCGCGCTTGCCTTCCAGCGACTCGAGCAGGGCCGTCTCCTCGCCGCAGATATAGGCGCCTGCGCCCAGATGGGTGTAAATACGCAAGGAATAATCGCTGCCAAATAGCCGATCGCCCAACAGGCCGGCGGCTTCCATCTCTGCAATCTTTTGATCGAGCCACTCGGCAATATGCCAATACTCACCGCGCAGGTAAATGTAAGCAGTATGGGCCTGTACCGCATACGAAGCAATGGCCACCCCCTCCAAAAACTGAAAGGGGTTTTTCTCCATAATCTCGCGGTCCTTAAACGTCCCCGGTTCAGACTCGTCGGCATTGGCTACCACATAGTGTGGCCAATTGCGATTGTCCATGAAAGCCCATTTCACACCGGTGGGAAAGGCGGCACCACCGCGACCGCGCAACCCCGAAGCCTTGACCACCTCGGTCACCTGTTCGGGCGTCATTGAAATGACCGCCTTCTGCCAGGCCTCAAAACCGCCATGCTGACGGTACACATCAAGCTGATGAATATCTGGAATATCACGATGACGAAGCAGAATGTGTGCCATAAGGTTCTTCTTCCATACAATCTCTAATCAACGAACCGATCTTTGAACTCGACTCAGGTCGTCTCGCCCTGAGCTTTCTTGAGCGCCTCGATCAACTCTAAAGTGCGCTCTATCGTCATATTCTCGTAGTACGTGATTCGTTCTGGGCTTTGGATCTGAAAGACCGGCGCCCGATCACACGCGCCAATACACATCACCGCTTCGAGGGTGACCAGACCATCCGGCGTGGTTTCGCCCAAGCGGATGCCCAAGTTCTCACACAGCCCCTCAAGGAATGTATCGGCACCACGCAGAGCGCAGGGCAGATCGTTGCACACCTGCATGCGATACTTGCCCTCTTGCTTATCGTGATACAAGGTGTAAAACCCGACGATCGAAGCGACCTCCGTCCCGTCCATCTCTAAAAACTCAGCGATCTCTTGCATGGCCGCTTTCGTAATATAACCATCCCGGCGCTGGGCCAGATACAACAAGGGCATCACTGCCGAGCGTTTGTGCTCCGGCGGATACTTGGCCAAAATGCGTTGCACTTCCTGTGGATAGGTTTCAGCCAAACTCATCGGTCAATATCTCCCAGCACGAAGTCAATCGAGCCAATGATCGCCACCAAGTCGGCAATCAAATGCCCACGGGCCAATTCTGCAATCACGAACAGGTTTTCAAACGATGGGGTTCGCATGTGAATCCGATATGGCTTGGTTCCTCCATCGCTCTCCAGGTACACACCCAACTCGCCTCGCGGGCTTTCCACAGCCGAATAGATGGCTCCTTTCGGGGCTTTGAAGCCCTCCGTCCACAACACAAAGTGGTGGATCAAGGCTTCCATGCTCACCCCGATCTCTGAGCGAGGTGGCGGAACAAATTTACGATTGTTCGAGCGCACCGGCCCCATGGGCAACTTGTTCAGCGCTTGCTCGATGATCTTGAGCGATTCACGCATTTCCTGCACCCGAACCAAGAAGCGCGCATAGTTGTCGCCCTCCGTGCGCACCGGCACGTTGAAATCATACTGTTCGTAACCCATATACGGTCGCTTCTTGCGCAAATCCCACTCGACCCCGCTGGCGCGCAGGATGGGGCCGCTAACACCATATTGCAAGGCTTTCTCCTTAGAAAGCCGACCAATGCCGAGCAAACGGTCTAAGAAGAACGGATTGCGCGTGAGCAAGGCCTCGTATTCATCAACTCGCTTCGGAAAAGTACGCACAAACTCGCGCACCATGGCCTCGAATTCTACCGGAACATCGCGCCACACCCCTCCCGGCCGGATATATGTGGTCATCATGCGCTGTCCTGATACCAGCTCGAAAATATCCAGAATTTGCTCGCGTTCCCGAAAGGCATACATGAACATGGACATAGCTGCCAGGTCCAGCGCATGGGTGCCGATCCATACCAGGTGCGAGGCAATGCGTTGCAATTCAACCAAAATCACCCGTAGCGCCTGGGCACGCGGAGGCACGTCCAGATCGACCAGTTTCTCCACGGCCATACAGTAGGCCAAGTTGTTCCCCATCGGATTCAGATAATCCATCCGATCGGTCATCACCTCGGCCTTCTGGTAGGTCTTGGCTTCCATGTTCTTCTCGATACCGGTGTGGAGATAGCCGATATCTGGGATGCAATTCACTATGATCTCGCCATCGAGTTCGAGCAGTAGGCGCAGCACACCGTGGGTTGACGGGTGCTGAGGCCCCATATTGAGCAACATGGTCTCGCCGTGAACGGCGCGTTCAGAGACCAAATGTCGAAGTTGATCCAGGGTGACTTCTTCAATCTGAACCATAGGCTCTCTCAAATGAGCTCGGCGATGCAGTTCGTCGAGCTCGAGTCAAAGATAAAGTTATCCCTTGTGGGCCGGCAGTCACTCTTTGGCATATGGCTTCTGCCGGTTGATTTCTTCATAGTTGAACGTGAACTGCGGCTCTTCATAGCCCAGGGGATAATCCTTGCGCAACGGGTGCCCTTCCCAATCGGCCGGCATCAGAATGCGGCGCAGATCTGGATGACCGACAAAGCGAATGCCGAACATATCCCACACCTCGCGCTCGCGCCAGTTTGCATTCAGGTACAAACCGGTTACAGTGGGCACTTCCGGCCGATCGCCATCCACCGGCACGCGCACCATAATAGTGAGATTCTGACTCAGCGAATTGAGAAGATACACCACGTGAAAGCGGGGAGCCTGTTGAGGCCAATAATCCACTGCAGTGATCGTGGACAACATCTCGAAGCCTTCCCGATCGCGCAACCAGGTTAACACGTCCACGATCTGATCCGGCTGGGCAAACACATGCGCTTCTTCACGAAACTCCTCAACAGGGGTTTGAAACCTCTCCTGGAGTCGTTGTACGACGGCTTGAAGTTTGCTATCCATAATGTCATCCTGCCGCTATGCTTTGTCCACCAAGTCTTTGAACTTTTCGCCCTTGACCTTCTCATACAGAGCGATCACGCCGTGGATCAAGGCCTCCGGCCGAGGAGGGCAGCCGGCCACATACACATCGACCGGCACCACCTCATCTACCCCCTGAAACAGGGCGTAATTATTGAACACCCCACTACACGACGCACAATCGCCCATGGCGATCACCCACTTAGGTTCAGGCATCTGATCGTACAAACGGCGCAACACCGGACCCATCTTGCGTGAGACTCGCCCGGCCACAATCATCAGATCGCTCTGGCGTGGGCTGGCACGCATCAACTCCATCCCAAAGCGGCTCATATCGTAGTTGGGGGCTTGGGCTGCCATCATTTCAATTGCGCAACACGCCAGGCCGAACAACATCGGCCACATGGAGCGGGTACGCGCCCAATTCACCACCTCTTCCAGGGTGGTGGTTACGATCCCCATATTTCCAAGCTTGCGCTCTACTCCCATTCCAACGCTCCTCTCTTCCAAGCATACACATAACCAACCAGTAAGATCAAAATAAACAGAAACATTTCCAGCACGGCCAATAACCCGAGCTGGCGAAAGACAATCGCCCACGGCAAGAAGAACACCACCTCAATATCAAACAGAATAAACAACACCGCGATCAAATAGAACCGTACCGGCATCCGCCGCGTACCCGGCCCGATCGGGATCATTCCCGATTCATATGGTTCATCCTTGACGATAGATTTACGCCTCGGCCCGAACAATTCCCCCAACCCAATAGCAATCAGACCAATAACGGTGGACAGCACGATGAGCAATGCGATGGCAGCGTATTCCAGTAGCATGGTCTCCTCGGAAAGCGAAACTGTCAGCGTGCGTAAGTATAACACAAGGGTCATCCGCTGACCAGATAAGTACAACTTTTCACAAACTCTAAGCAAAAAAGAAGCCCAACAGCCTGGGCGCGTGCCTGATGAGCATTTTACCATAAAAGTTCTCCTCAACCAAAACCTTCATCCCCCTCTGCTACCATCCCTGCTAGTTCACCTAATCTTTTACCAACTTTAGAACAATCACTCCCCCTCTCACCCTCCCCAACCACCTCAATCCCCCAACCCCACTTTCGGTTAAAATATCCCCACACCCTCTTATGGAGCCTTCCATGTCGCCTCCCTCTTCCCGCAACCCCGGCGTTCCACTAGAATTGGACTGGGTGCTAAGCGCCCAGGTGAATCGCAGTGCTGTTGAACGTCGAATCGCCTCCCTAGCCGGCCGCCGCACCGTGAAAAAAGACTGGCAAGCCGCTTGGCTGCTGCGCGCCATCACCTGCATCGACCTGACCACACTCGCCGGCGACGACACTCCCGGCCGCATCCATCGCCTATGCGCCAAGGCCAAACAACCCCTGCGTCCTGACCTACTGCAACGCCTAAATCTTGGCCAAGAACACATCACTGCTGCTGCAGTATGCGTTTATCCATCTCGAGTGCGCGATGCAGTAGAAGCCCTGCGCGGCAGCAACATTCCAGTGGCCTCGGTGGCGACTGGCTTTCCGGCCGGCCAAACGCCCCTGCCTCAGCGCATCCAAGAGATCGAGCAGGCCGTAGAGGCCGGCGCGCGCGAAGTAGACGTGGTCATCTCGCGCAGCTACGCGCTGACTGGAAACTGGCAAGCCCTATACGACGAACTGCGTCTCTTCCGCGCTGCCTGCGGCCCAGCTCACATGAAGACCATTCTAGCCGTTGGCGAACTAGCCACCCTGCGGCAGGTGTACCAAGCCAGCCTGGTGGCCATGATGGCCGGCTCCGATTTCATCAAGACCTCCACCGGCAAAGAGGCCGTCAACGCCACTCTAGAAGTCGGCCTTGTGATGGCGCGCGCCATTCGTGACTACCAAGAGCGCTACGGCCACGCCGTTGGCTTCAAGCCGGCAGGCGGCATCAGCACGGCCAAACAAGCCATGGCATGGCAAATCCTGATGAAAGAAGAACTGGGAGACCCCTGGCTCACCCCTCAACTGTTCCGCATCGGCGCTTCGGGGCTACTAACCGACATAGAGCGGCAACTCTCCCACTTCGTCACCGGCCACTACGCCGCCCGACACCACATGCCAATGACATAACCCCTCTCCTCTCCCGCGCTCCCTTCTCCCACTCTCCTCCCTCACCTATGGTACACTTGACCAAATCTTCCCCAAGGATAATTTGCCATGCCATACGGTGGGGTTCTCGAACGCTACAGCGCTCTGCTCGACCTGCCTGCTCACACTCGGCCAGTCACCTTGCTCGAAGGCAACACACCGCTTATCCCGGCCCGGCGCCTGGCCAATGCCTTGGGCGGCGACTTTGAGCTGTACATCAAATACGAAGGCCTCAACCCGACCGGCTCGTTCAAAGATCGCGGCATGACGGCTGCCCTCAGCGAAGCCGCCGGCCGCCGTGTACAGACGGTGATCTGCGCCAGCACCGGCAACACCGCCGCCTCGGCCGCTGCCTACGCTGCCCGCGCTGGCATGAAATCCATCGTCCTCATCCCCCAGGGCAAAGTGGCCGCCGGCAAACTGGCCGGCGCCATCGCCTACGGGGCCCAAGTGCTACAGGTCGAAGGCTCCTTCGACGACGCCCTTCGCCTGGTGGTGGCCATCTGCGAAAAACACCCGATCGCCCTGGTCAACTCCATCAACCCCTACCGCATCGAAGGCCAGAAAACCGCCGCCTTCGAGATCTGTGATGCCCTCGGCCGCGCCCCGGATTGGCTCTGCCTGCCTGTGGGCAACGCCGGAAACATCACCGCCTACTGGGCCGGCTTCAAACAATACCACCATCGCCATGCCCTTAACTTGCCCCGTCTGCTCGGCGTACAAGCCCAGGGCGCGGCTCCCCTAGTCCTCGGCCATCCCGTTGAGCATCCCGAAACCGTAGCCACGGCCATCCGCATCGGCAGACCTGCCCGTGGTCAACAGGCCCTCCAAGCCGCCAAAGAGTCCGGTGGGCGCATCATTGCCGTGAGCGATGACGCCATCCTCCATGCTCAACGCCAACTGGCCGCCCTGGAGGGCATCTGGGTAGAGCCGGCTTCGGCCGCCGGCCTGGCCGGTCTCGCCCATGAGATCGCCAGCGGCCGGCTCGACCCCCGAGGCCAATCCATCGTCATCGTCTGCACCGGTCATGGCCTAAAAGACCCCGACATCATCACCAACCTCATCCCAGAACCGCTTCGCGTTCCACCCGAGCTACACGCTCTCGAAAAAGCCATCCTAAGCTGAGGAGAGATGTCCCATGAAAATCCTGGTAAAAGTCCCAGCCACCACCGCCAATCTCGGTCCGGGCTTCGACGCCCTGGGCCTTGCCCTCAACCTATGGAACGAAACCGAATTCATCGCCGCAGAAGACCGCCGCATCATCGTCGCCATCGAAGGCGAGGGACAAGGCAGACTCCCGACCAACGCCGAAAACCTGATCGTCCAAACTGCATTGCAAATCTACAACCTGGTCAAAAAACCGTGCACCGGTCTACACATCCACTGCCGCAACCGCATCCCCATCGGCTCGGGGCTTGGCTCCTCTTCCGCCGCCCTGCTCACCGGCATGCTAGGGGCCAACGCCCTCCTAGGCGCTCCCTTCACTGAGGAAGAGATCCTGCGCCTGGCCATTGAAACCGAAGGCCACCCCGACAACGTCGCCCCAGCCATGTTGGGCGGCTTGGTGGCCTCCATCGTGCACGACGGACGCGTCATCTCCCTCAAGCTGCCGGCCAAGGCCAATCGCTCCCCCATTCACGCCACAGTCGTCCTGCCCGATTTCGACTTCCCTACCGTACAGGCGCGCGCCATCTTGCCCAAACAAGTGGACCGCAAGGACGCCATCTACAACATCAGCCGCGCCGTACTGGTCACCGAAGCCCTGCGCACCGGCAACCTTGACCTACTCGGCAAAGCCATGAGCGACATGCTCCATCAGCCCTATCGCATCCCCCTCATCCCAGGTGCACAAGCCGCCATGGAAGCGGCCCGTCAGGCCGGCGCAGCAGCCGTGGCCCTCTCTGGCGCCGGCCCCAGCCTGATCGCCTTCACCGCCAAACAAGACCCAGCCATCGGCATCGCCATGAAGCGTGCCTTCGAACAGGCCGGCCTCAGCGCTCGCATCTTCGAACTCGAGCCCAGCTACGAAGGAGCTGAGGTCACCATCGTCTAACCCCCCTCTATTCCTGGCGCAATAACCGCGACGAATTCAACAAAATCCCCACATCGGGCAGCGACTGCAACGCCGCAGCAAAGATCGGCGGCAAATACCCCAGGGCGGCCAGCGAAAGCCCCACCAAGTTATAGATCATCGTAAACAGCAAATTACCCCTGACCACGCGCATCGTTCGCCGAGCAAGGCGCACCGCCTGAGGCACCAACCGCCAATCCGGGCGCAACAACACTACATGGCCGGCTTCCATCGCAATATCCGTTGCTCCGCTCATTGCGATCCCTGCATCGGCCTGCGCCAGGGCCGGCGCATCGTTCACCCCATCGCCCACCATCACCACCTTGTGCCCCTGGCGCTGATACGCGCGCACCACCTCGATCTTCTCGGCCGGCAAAAGCCGTGCCCGATACCTCACCCCCAAGGACGACGCTAGAGCCGCCGCCGCCTGCTCATGATCACCGGTGAGCAACTCCATCGTGCGAAACCCCATCGCGCGCAACATCTGCAACGCCTCAGCCGCCTCCGGCCGCAAAACATCGGTCGCCGCCAACACTCCCGCCACGACACCGTCCACCTCGACAAACAAGACCGTCTTGCCCTGCGACTCAAACTCCGCACCAAGCGCCATCTCCTGCCCGAGCAAGCGCGCGTTCCCCACCTTCACGATTCGCCCCCGAACCCGAGCCTGCACCCCCAACCCTGCGGCCGACTCAAACTCCGAGGCCGGCTCCACATCCACCCCACGCGCCCGTGCCGCCTCCAACACCGCCCGAGCCAGAGGATGCTCCGAATACCGCTCGACAGACGCTGCCAGCGAGAGCACTTCTGCCTCGCTTAAACCGTTCAGCGCCACCACATCGGTGATCTGGGGCCGGCCCAGGGTCAGCGTGCCGGTCTTATCCACCAAGAACACATCGGCCTGAGCCAGCGCCTCCAAATACCTCCCCCCTTTGATCAACAACCCGCGTCGGGCTGCTGAGCCGATCGAAGCCAACATAGCGATCGGCGTAGCCAAAGCAAACCCACACGAACAAGCCACCACCAACACCGCCGCCGTCGCCAACAGATCGCCCCTCCACAAAAACGTCGCTGCCGCCATCCCCACCACCACCGGAAGATACCCACCCGAAAAACGATCGGCCAGCCGTTGCACCTCAGCCCGATGGCCCTCGGCCTGCTCCACCAACGCTACCACCCGCCCAAACGCAGTTTCCCCGCCCACATGCGTCACCTGGATGCGCATGCTGCCCGCTTGCACAATTGCGGCAGCAAATACCCGATCTCCAGGTCCCACGTCGACCGGCATTGCCTCGCCAGTGATTGCCGACGTCTCCACGGCGCAGCGCCCCTCGAGCACGATCCCATCTACCGGGATGCGTTCCCCAGGCCGGACCACCACCGTCTCGCCGTGCCTCACCTCTGCGATCGAGACCTCCACCTCCCGTCCCTCCCGCTCGACGCGAGCCGTGCGCGGCGCCAACGCCATCAAGTCTTTGATAGCTCGGCGAGCACGGTTCGTGGTGAAACGCTCTGTGTAATCTCCAACCCGCATAAAGAACACCACCAATGCAGCCGTGATCCACTCGCCGATGGCTGCCGCAGCGATCACTCCCAAGGTCATCACCGTATGGGCGATGATCTGACGCCGCCAAGCTGCGCGCGCCACATTGACAAACACCGGCCAACCAAACGCTAGCGTTAGGGCCAGCCCCAGCGGCCAGGGGATGCGCTGCGTGATCGATTCGAACACCCCCAACCCTTCGCCGACGATGGCCGCCAACAGAACCATCGCAAACGACACACCGAGCAGGATCAAGACGCGGCGAGAAAACTCCAGGGGGTGGATCCGACCGGGAGTCACCTCAGCCGGCTGGGGGTCGTTCGGGATCGAGTAGCCGGCCGCAGCCACGGCCGCGCGCAGGTCGTTGAGCGTGACCTGCTGCGGGTCAAACCGAACAATCGCCTTTTCCGAAGCCAAAAAGACCTCTACCTGATCTACCCCTGGCAACGAAGCGAGCGCCTCTCGAACGGGCACCGTACACTCAGCGCAATCCATACCCGAGATGGGAACTTCGAGGGTCTGCATGCCCATTACTATACGATATGCACTGCAGGAAGACAATCCAAAAATTCTAGATAGTACCCTTTTGCTATTGATTTTCAATAATCCCACCCTTATACTCATCCTAGACCAACCTTTGCAAAACAGCCATGAAAAAGCCCATCTCTCCCCAGGAACGGCGACGCGCTTCGCGCAAGAAGTTTGGCTACTATATGCCTGTCCTAGAAAACGAGACCGGGCGCCTCGTCGGCCATCTGGTGGACATCAGCCCAGATGGATTACAACTGGAGACCTCCACGCCCTTATCGGTGGGAGAAGAACTTTCTCTGTACATAGAACTCACGCCCGAGGTCTCGGACAGGTTGTTCCTGTTCTTCTCCGCACGCACAAAGTGGGTTCAGCCAGATGAGATCATGCCCAATTTCTATCACGTAGGCTTTGAGATCACCCACATAGAGCCAGATGCTCACCAAACTTACCTGCGACTGATCGAAACATACGGGGAATAACCTTCACATCGGTTGTAGAATCGGGGTATGCCCCTCCCTGCCTTGGACGGCAAGTACACCCAAGGCCGACGACGTCACAAGCTGTTCCGTCGTCCGCGGCGCCGCGCCTTGCCGCTCAGCGTGATCGTGCTCGGTTTGCTGCTGTTGATGGCCTGGTTGATCCCGGTCCCTCAGGTGGAGCCAATCCTGCCGATCGATCCGCAAACTCTCCCCACCAACACCCCCGTCCCCACTTCCACCCCGACGCCCACCCCGACCTCAGTGTATGCCCAATTCGGGGGACGGATCGTCTTCACCTGCACCCGCAACGACATCAACCAGATCTGTGCTGTCAACGCTGATGGCAGCGACTACACGCAGCTCACCGACGGCCTATCTCACAGCTACTATCCCACCTTTGCGCCCGACATGAGCGCCATCGTCTTTGCCCGCAACGAAGGCGATTACTTCGATCTGTTTCGCTACCAGATTGCTGATGGACAGATTCAACGCTTGACCACCTACATCGGCAATGCTTTTTCGCCAAAGTTCTCCCCCGACGGCTCGCAGATCATCTTTCTCAACCGCGTCCGAAATACCCCAATAGCCATCTGGGTCATGGGGCCGTTTGGAGAAGATCCACGCCCGCTCTATCTCGCTGAGCGAAACATTGTCGGAATTGCCTGGTCGCCCGACGGGAGATCGATCGCCTTTGCCATGGCAACCTCGCAACCGAATGCCCACGAGATCTACCTGCTCGACGTGCATCATCTCGATCGCCCTCCGCGCCGGCTGACACATGCCGTAGAAGGCGCTACCGGAAGCCTATCCTGGTCGCCGGATGGCGCCTCGCTCTTGGTTTGTCTGGGGCCGGCGGGCGATAAAAATCTCTTCCGTTTCGAGATAGCCACAGGCAATGCCTATCCTCTCACTTTTGGGGGCAACAATGCTTCAGCGGCCTATTCGCCCGACGGTCAACATATTGTCTTCAACTCCCTGCGCAACGGCGGGCAAGCCGATCTGTTCATGATTCGCGCCGATGGCCGCTCCATGCGCCTGCTGCTCGATCACCCCGAACCCGACTGGCAACCCCAATGGGGACCGTAGAGGGGGAACGACGAACATAGTTGTACGCTTCGTTTATTCGTTCCCGATTTGTTGACGGTCGTTGACGGCCCTCCCCTCCCCCAGGCACGAATGCCATCAACGAATTACAACAACGAATAAACGAATGCCCGTCCCCATTCGTTTATTCGTTCCCTATTCGTTGACGGTCGTTGACGGTCGTTGACGGCCCTCCCCCGCCCGGCAGGCTCACTTCAACGTCCGTAAAAATTCCAAAAATGAGCGTGTGACAGGATGATTTTCTCCCGCCACTTCTAACGAGAGTTTGAGGGCGGCCTCTCCTATCTCAAGCGCCTGCTCCTTTTGACCCAGGCTGGCCGCAACACGGCTCAAAAACATCAAGGTATTGGCTTGCCCAACGCGGTCGCCAATGGCTTCATGCAGCCCAAAGGATTCTTGCAAGATGCTCATCCCCTGTTCGTACTGCTCCTGATTGCGTTCATTCAAGGCTGCGATGATGCGCGTCTGGCCGATGGCTTGCAGCACGTTGGCTTCGCCCAA
>OGCI01000548.1_pt1 | contig 40949 bp, 35 predicted proteins | sample 1570021 | NCBI WGS metagenome assembly OGCI01 (sample SAMN06264664, study PRJEB24512) | hot springs metagenome | isolation source: Hot spring water | place: South Africa: Tshipise | collected 2015-06-21
ACGCGCCTATAGGGCGAGCAATATCCTGTTGTTGCTGCCCACCGACATCCAGTTCAGGGGCGTCGAGATCTACGTGCCGCCGAACAGGCCCACCAGGCCACCGCCCTGGTAAGGGGATTGCGAGGGCGCAAGTACCGCCCGGCCAGGCATCGTCCTCTTCGCCCTATCCTCAAGAAGCGGCGTCAAGCGCTGGAACGTGGACACATGATGGTATAATCTCCCTATGGGCGGCGATATCTCCAGGGCGATAACCACGGCCTCCGGGCTTCTCAGTCCGGCCATCGGCTTCTACGTGTACCTCAAGGGGCGGCGCCAGACAGTGAACACCCTTTTTCTCCTCATGACCCTGTTCCTGGCGATGTGGGCGGTGGGTGAGGTCATGACCTCGAGCGTATCCACCCTGGAGGCCAAGATTTTCTGGACCAAATTTCAGGGCATAGGCGAACTGCCCCTGGTCCCCACCTACCTCGTCCTGGCCCTTTTCTTTCCGCGGACGAGGAAGGCGGTAAAGGAAGCCCTTCCGGCCGCCACCACCATCACCGCCATCTATGCCCCCTTCTTAGTGGGGTTGGTCCTCCTCTACGCCAGCCGCCTGGTCTACTCGGATTACATGATAACGGGGGGCGTGTACGGCCTCGACGTGGAACGCACGCCCTTCTTCTGGATCCTGACCGCCCTGGGGTTCTGCTATGTGATCCTCGGGTCTCTCCTCTTCGCGTGGGAGGGCAAACGGAGCGACACCGTGCCCACGCGCAGGGGCCTCTTCATCCTAGCGCTGGCTCCCTTCCCCATGCTCGCGGCAAACCTGGTGCAGAACCTGAAGTGGAACGCCAAGGTGAGCACCCCACAGGCGAGCATCGTCTTCGTCATCATGCTCGCCTACGGGATATTGCGCTACGGCCTTTTCCTCGACTACCGGCTTGCAGCCAAGAACACCATGGCGCACGCGGCGGCCATGGCCTTTAACCTGCCTGTCTGTTACCTGCTCTACGCCTTTTTTACCTACGGGATAGGGCTGCAGGCGGGTTGGCTCTACTTTTCCCTTTTCCTTGTCTGCGCCGCGCCGCTGGTCATGGCTTATCCCGCTGAGGTAGCATGGGCGAAGAGGTTCATCTCGCATCACATCTACGGAAGCGAGGCCAGGGCCGAGGGGCTGCTGCAGGAGCTCGGCCTGTCCATCCGCACCGTGTGGAACCCTGGCGAACTGGCCCGTGATGTTGTCAGGGCGCTGAGGGAATCTCTGGGCCTCACCGTGAGCGCCTTGCTGGAACGGGAGAGGGAGGGCGGGCACTATCAATTGCTGGGGATGTCCTCCCACGAGGGACACAGCGCCGAAAGGTGCCGCGACGAGGTGCACAAAGGCATCGTTTTAAGGGAGTGGCGGGGATCCCTAACCATCGATTCCCTAAACGGGAACTTTTCCAGTTATTGGAGGATAGGGAAATCCGTGGACCGGGGCCATTGCAGGATATCCTTCCTGGACCTGGGCATCGTGCGAGTGCACGAGGGAGCCGGCGTGGTGAGGGAATTCATATGGCGCCGCAGCCGCAAGGCGGAAACCATCGCAGTGCCCCTCGAGGTAGGCGGGGAGAGGGTCGGGATGCTCGTGCTGGGCAGCAAGCTGGACCGCGTGCCTTACACCGTCGAGGAGCTGGACGGCATGGCGGCGCTCTCCGCCCAGGTAGCGGTCTCCCTGCGCAACGCACAGCTGGTGAAGGAGGTGGAGGAGAAGAGCGAGCGCCTGAGACGCCTTGCCCGTGCCGTTTCCATCGCGCAGGAGGAGGAGAGGATACGCGTTTCCCGGGAGTTGCACGATGGCCTCGCCCCCTATTTCCTGGACATCATGTTCCAGCTGGACGATCTCGCTAAACGGATACAGAACCTTCCGGGGGCAGGGGAATACCTGGAAGGAATAAGGCAAGAGGCGCGCGAAGGCATGCGGGACCTGCGTCGCCTCATCTCCGACCTGCGCCCTTCCTCGCTCGAGGTACTGGGGCTGGAGAGCTCCCTCTCCTCCTACCTGGAACGCTTCGGGGCGGAGAACGGCGTGCGGACCCGTTTTCACGCCCGGGGAGAGCTCGGCGGCCTTGACCCGCTCTCGGAGACCACCCTTTTCCGGGTGGCCCAGGAAGCGCTCTCCAACGTGGCGCGCCACGCGCGTGCCGGGGAAGTAAGGGTCTTCCTGCACGGGAGCGATGGCCATGCGGAGCTGACCGTGGAGGACGACGGCGTGGGATTCCGGTGGGAAAAAATGCTCGAGAGGATGCGCGCCGGAGAATGCCTGGGGATAAAGGGGATGATGGAAAGGGCGGAGCTAAGCCAGGGAAAATTCCATGTCGAGACAGCGCCGGGCAAAGGAACCCGGCTGGTGTTCGACCTTCCGTTGCGTCGCTGACAAGGAGGTCCGGTTGGAAGAGGCGATCCGCTTGGCCGTCGTGGATGACCAGGTGATCGTGCGCCTGGGGATTCGCCGCATGCTGGAAGGGCAGGATGGCATACAGCTGGTGGGGGAGGCGGGATGCGGGGAGGAGGCTTTGCGGATGGCGAGCGACGTAAGGCCCCAGGTGATGTTGGTTGACGTCAAGCTCCCCGACATCAGCGGCGTGGAGGTGGTGCGCAGGCTGAAGATCGACGATCGGACCTCCAACATCCAATGCGTCATGCTCACCGTCTACGACGACCTGGAGATAGCGGCCGAGGCGTTGCGTGCGGGTGCCATCGGCTACCTGTTGAAGGACTCCGGCCCGGAGCAGATCCTCGAGGCAGTTGCGTCCGCATCGCAGGGCGTGCCCCTGGTTTCCTCAAGCATAGCAGGGAAGCTGCTGAGCACCTTCTACCGCAGCGACAGGCTGCCCGGGAGCGTGGTGACGGAGGGGAAAAGCGAGATACCCTTGACCGAGAGGGAATACGAGGTGCTGAGGCTGGTGGCCAAGGGATACAGCAACAAGGCGGTGGCCCGCGAGCTCAATATCAGCCTGAGCACCGTCAAGACGCACCTGCGCGGCGTATTCCGCAAGCTGGAGGTCGAGGACCGCGCGCACCTGATCATCAAGGCCATCAAACAGGGGATCATCTGACCGGAAGGGCTTGCCGCGGCGGGGGTGCCCGGCACGAGCCGCTCCCCGCAGGACCTCCGGGAACGCCGAGGACCGCCAGGAGGCTCTCCCGCGACCGCGCCACGCAATACGCACGCAAAGGTCAATGCCGTGAAAGAATGGTGCGCAGGCTTAGGACATGGCGCCTAGGTTCAGAGACATGGTGTATAGGTTCAGAAACATGGTGCCCGGGTTCAGAAACATGGTGTCTAGGTTCAGAAACATGGTGCCCGGGTTCAGAACATGGTGTCTAGGTTCAGAAACATGGTGCCCGGGTTCAGAACATGGTGTCTAGGTTCAGAAACATGGTGGACAAGCGCCGCACCCGGTGATATATTTTGCGGGATAATACAAAAAGGGCGGCGTGCGGCGCAGTTGCGTTCTTCTTCCGCGTGATGCGAGGCATCGCGAGGCAAGTTAGGGACTGCGCGAGGATTTCCAGGGCAGTTTGGGAATATATGGTAATCGATGGAGACGGCATGGAGAACCCTCCCTTAGCCGGCATCGTAATACGGGAAATACGCGACTTCTTCACCTCCAACCCCTTCCTGCTGGTAAGCGAGAGAAGGCTGGCGACGCTGCTCTGCCGCCCGCCCCACCTGGTGCGCGAGGCGGTGAGGATCCTTGAGGGCGAGGGGCTGCTGGAGCGCAGGGACGAGGATACCCTGATAGGGTTGTGGGAGGCGGAGGAAAGGTCGCCTCGCTGACGGTTAGGCTGCGAGGCGGCCGCATGCAATCCCACGCGACCTTTCCCCCACGGCACGCTTCGCTTGCGCGCATTGCGGGCGCGGCGACGCGCACCTCCGGCAGACCGGCGCCTTTCCAGGGAGCGGGTTTCGCGCGCGAGAGAGCGGACGGCCCGTGACGGGCACTCACCGCGGATTGCCCACCCCGGTGCTTCGGGAGCGAGGGAGCGCCGTAAACCCGTTCCATGGCGCAGGCGGTGTTCATGAACCGGAGCAATACGGCGGTGGCCTCCCGCATGCCCGTTGCCCATTGCAGGGGCATCCGCGGGGCGCCGCCTCGCGCTGCAAGCTTCACGGCTGGCATGGCCTCGCGGACGACATGCGGGATGCGATTTTACCTGAAAGGTGGAACAGCCGATACCATTGATTGCATCGCATGCGATACGGGCGCCGGCGTGAGCCGGCCGGCTTCCCGTGCCCGGTTATTTCTGTGTTGCGATTATATTATTGTTGATAGATAATATTAATGTTTAAATATTAAGCTATTGAGAAAACTGGGTCAGCGCACGGAGGAGGCGGCGAATGGCCTTGCGATCCCCGCTGGGGGAGATGCGACGGGGGAGACCGGCAACCATGGCCGGCAGGGGCGGCGGCATGCGGCGCAAGCCCGCCCTCGTCGCCTGCGTGGTGGTGGCCGTCGTGGTCCTCTGCCTCGGCCTGCAGGCCTTGCCGGGGAGGAGGACCGCCTCGGCGCGCGGCGGCAGCGTCACCTTCGTCGGCCACGGCTACGGGCACGGGGTGGGCCTTTGCATGGCGGGCGTCTATTACCGCGCCCTGCGGGGGGAGGAATACCACCAGATAATCCGCACATACTATACGGGCATCACCTTCTCCCGCGACAGCGACGACAGGATCATCCGGGTGCTCTGCCGCGATGGCGTGGTGCGCGAATACACCATGCGGGAATACCTCTACCGGCTGCAGGAGGAGCCCGATAGCTGGCCGCAGCAGGGCCTGCGGGTGCTCATGGTGGCGGCGAGGACCTACGTCCTCTCCTGTATCGCGCGGGGGAAGCACGCCAAGGATGGCTACAACATCTGCCCCTACGGGAGTTGCTGCCAGGCCTTCAACGAGGAGATCAACCCCGCGACGCGACCCAACACCGTGGCCGCGGTGAACGCCACCGCGGGAGAGATCATCACCTACAACGGCCAGCCCATCACCGCCGCTTACAGCTCCTGTTGCGGGGGATACACGGCGGGCGTGGACGAAGCCTGGGGCGGGAACCCCGCCTCCTACCCCTACCTGCGGCCGGTCCCCGACGATGCCTGCGCCCCCGACCAGAACCACGACTGGAAGGTCACCGTGAGCTGGGCCGAACTCGAGGCCAGGCTAAATTCCCGCGCCGAGACGGCGGTGGGCGGGCTGTACGGTTTCGAGATCCTCTCGCGCTGGACCTCCGGTAGGGTGAAACAGGTCCGCGTGAACGGGAGTGGCGGGAGCAAGGTGGTTTCCGGCGTATTATTCGCCTCCGTGGTGGGACTGAAGACCCATTTCTTCTACGTCGCCTCCCAGAACTTCGACGAATACCTGTGCATCCAGAACCCGGGGGACGGGGACGCGCTCTGCGAGATCACCTACATGTTGAAGGGAGGGGGCACGGTGCAGGGATCCTGCCTGGTACCTGCCCACAGCCGCCGCACCATCTTCGTCAACGACGTGGTGCAGAACGAGGAGGTCTCCGTGAAGATCTCCAGCGACAGAGAGGTGGTTGCCGAGCGCGCCATGTACTTCAATTTCCTGGGCAGCGAGCGCAAGGGCGGCCACGCCTGCATGGGGGTGAAGGAGGCCCGTACGCACTGGTATTTCGCGGAGGGATACACCTCTGGCGCCTTCGATACCTTCTTCACGGTGCAGAACCCCAACCCCGCCGAGGCGCGCCTCACGGCGTCCTTCCTGGGAAGGACGGGCGAGGTGGACGAGATCTACTACACCCTTCCTCCCAACTCCCGCATGACCATCTGGATGGACCAGGAGCCGAGCCTGAGCGACGGGGAGTTCACCGCGGAGCTTGAGAGCAGCCTCCCGGTGGTGGCGGAGCGCGCCATGTACTTCGGCTACGGGGACCGCGCGGGGGGATCGGCGGCGGAGGGGGCGCCCGAGCTGGCGAAGAAGTGGCTTTTCGCGGAGGGCTACACGGGGGGGCTTTTCGACTCCTGGCTGGTGCTTGCCAATCCACAGCAAACCGATTCGCCGGCCAAGCTGACCTTCATGCTCCCCAGCGGCGCCACGCGCGAGTTCAACATCGTGGTGCCGGCCCGCGGCCGCGCCACCGTGCACGTGGACGAGCTCCCGGGAATGGGGAACACGGAGTTCTCCGCTCAGGTTGACAGCGACCTACCGGTGGTGGCGGAGCGCGCCATGTACTTCTCCTACGGCGGGAAGCAAGGGGGACACGATGCCTCCGGCGTGCGATCCGCCTCGCGGAGGTGGTTCTTCGCCGAGGGCTACACCGCCGAGGGCTTCGACACCTGGATAGTCCTGATGAACCCCAACGGCCATGCCGTTGACGCCTGGCTGACCTTCATGCTGCCGGACGGCACCACGCGCTCGCTGGCGGTGAACGTCAAGGCGCGCAGCCGCTTCACCGTCGGCGTAGATCACCTGCCCGGCATGGGAAGCACGGAGTTCTCCACGCTGGTTGAGGCCTCGGGTCCCCTGGTGGCGGAGCGCGCCATGTACTTCATCTACCGCGGGAGGGACGGTGGGAGCTGCGCCCAGGGAACGGAATCACCTTCGCGGTTCTGGTACTTCGCAGAGGGTTACACCGGCAGCTGAGCGGCGCTTTCGCGACCCCGGCATTCACGGATCTTGCCGGAAGACGCCCACGCCCGACACGGCCATGCTTGGCGCCGGATGGCTTTTCGAAAGGGACGCAGGGTCCCCTGCAGGAGAGGCGTAACACTTGCGGGTTGTGGGTTCGCGGGGAAATTCGTTTAAAATAATCCTGGCGCTCCTGCAAGGCCCGCGCTATGGCGGCAGCCGCGCGTCGCGGTATCCCTCCGCGGCAGTGGCGGGGATAACGCAATCACGCACGGGGAGGCGTTCTTACGGGTGAACGGCGATGGCGATTATCGGGAGGTGGAGATGTTGAAGATCGCGGGGATCACGGCGCGCGAGGTGCTCGACTCGCGGGGCAACCCCACCGTTGAGGCCGAGATATGGCTGGAAGGAGGGGCAAGGGGCAGGGCCATCGTCCCCTCCGGGGCCTCCACGGGAGCTTTTGAGGCCCTCGAGCTGCGGGACGGGGGCGAGAGGTATGGGGGCAAAGGCGTGCGCAGGGCGGTGGAGAACGTCATGGAGGTCATCGCCCCCCGCCTGCTGGGCATGGATGCCTCGCGCCAGCAGGAGATAGACGGCCTGCTCCTGGAGCTCGACGGCAGCGAGGATAAGTCGCGGCTGGGCGCCAACGCCCTGCTCTCCGTCTCCCTGGCAGCGGCGAAGGCGGCGGCGGCAGCCTGCGGCCTGCCCCTGTTCCAGTACATAGGGGGCACGGCGGCGCGGGTCCTGCCCCTGCCCATGATGAACATACTCAACGGCGGCAGGCACGCCGACAACAACGTGGACATCCAGGAGTTCATGGTGGTCCCGTGGGGTGCACCCGATTTCCGTGAGGCGCTGAGGGCAGGTGCGGAGGTCTACCATGCCTTGCGGGGAGTGCTGAAGGAGCAGGGGCTGAAGGTGGGCATCGGGGACGAGGGCGGCTTCGCGCCCGACCTCGCGAGCAACCGCGCGGGGCTGGAGGCCATAGTGGAGGCCATCCGCTCGGCGGGGTACGAGCCGGGCAGGGAGGTGGCCCTGGCACTGGACGTGGCCGCGAGCGAGCTTTATCAAGGGGGCAAGTACCTCTTCACCGGCGAGGGCAGGGAGTTCGCGCCCGGCGAGCTGGTTGATTATTACCAGCAACTGGTCGACGATTTCCCTGTGGTCTCCATCGAGGACGGCATGGGGGAGGAGGATTGGGAGGGCTGGGCCCTGCTCACCACCCGGCTGGGAGCGAGGATACCCCTGATCGGCGACGACATCTTCGTGACCAACCCGGCGCGGCTGCGGCGCGGCATCGAGGAGGGCGTGGCCAACGCCATCCTCATCAAGCTCAACCAGATCGGCACCCTCAGCGAGACCCTGGAGGTCATGCGGCAGGCGCAGCATGCCGGCTACCTTTGCGTGATTTCCCACCGCAGCGGGGAGACGGAGGATACCAGCATCGCCGACCTGGCGGTGGCCACCAATTGCGGCATGATCAAGACGGGCGCGCCGGCCAGGACGGACCGCGTGAGCAAGTACAACCGACTCCTGCGCATAGAGGAGATGCTGGGCAGGGCGGCCCTGTACCCCGGCCCCTCGGCCCTGCGCGGTTAGCATGGTAAAATGTACCATATAGCATGATGTCCACGAAAACCGGCAGAGGGGAAGAGAGGATTCCCAGGCGGTTCCTTTTCATTGTCATCGCCATGACGGCGTCCTGCGCCGTGCTGGTAGGTCTGGGCTATTACATAGCGAGCCTCTTTTCGGGGTTGATAATGATCCCGCGCACGCGGGTGGAGGACTTCTACGAGTGCGGTGAGCTTATTCTGCCACTCGACCAGGAAGTAATTACCATGCAGGTATCCGGCGGCGGGGATGTCCTCCTGGTGGTGATCGCCGGCGCCGCCCGGGGGAACAACCTGCTTGCGCTCTACGACCTGGAGGGGGGTGCCGCGCAGGGGCCGTTCTGGCAGCGGGAGATAAGCGGTTTCAGGGCGAGGTGGGTGGGGACCGAGCGGAGGCTGGCATTCGAGGATGGGGGGGATATATGGCTGCTGGACCTCTCCGCCGGTGAGCCAGCTCCCGTGAATCTCACCTCCAGCGAGGGATTCGACGAGAACCCGCTTCCTTCCCCGCGTGGCGACTTCATCCTCTGGACCACTTCCCCTCCCGGCTCCGTCGCGACGGAGTTCTGGTGCATGCTCTCCAACGGCAGAGAGAAGGGATACCTGGCCCCCTGGCAGGAAATGGTGGCCTGGAGCCCGGCGGGGGATCGCGTGATGTCCGCCAGCCCTACCGTTTCCCAGGGCGCGGAGGGCGAGGCCGGCTACCTCCTGCAGGAGGCGAAGGTAGGGAGCAGCGGGTGGTACTATTACCTGCGCAGCGAGGAGGAGGTCCGCTGTCTGTGGTGGCCCGCGATCGACGAGCTTTTCTTCGTGGCCCCGCGCCGGCTCGGGGAGGAAGGGGAGATGCGCGCGGTGTGGTTCAAGGTGGAACCGTCGGGGCGCGTGCTGCGGGAGGCATCCACGGACGGCCTGGGCGCGGATGTTTCGTCTTACGTGTTCTATCCCGAGAGGGGCGGGAAGAGGATCGCCTATGCGGGCGAGAAGGGACTGGAAATCCTGGACATGGGGCGGGAGGTGATAAGCCGCTACCCCGGGCTGGAAATCTCCCCCAAGATACTGGCCTGGAGGGAAGCGGCGGAGGCGTTGCTGTACCCCGGCCCGGGAGGGATCTACCAACTTCCCCTGCGCTGAGGGGAGCCGGGGCCGTACCTTACGTTATACGTGTGAGGGGGAGAGATGATGGACATGGGCAAGAGCAAGATCGTCGCCACCCTGGGGCCTGCCTGCAGGGGGGTGGAGACGCTCTCGGACATGATCGAGGCGGGGATGGACATGGCGCGCATCAACGCCTCCTACGCCGACGCGGAGGTCATCAGCGCCGAGGTGGAGGCGGTGCGCGAAGCCTCGCGCCGCGCGGGCAGGGAGGTGGGGATTATCCTGGACCTCATGGGGCCGAAGCTCAGGGTGGGGGAGGTCGCCGGGGGAGAGGCGACGCTCGCGACGGGAAGCCGGCTCCGCCTCCGCGTGGGGTCCTTTGCCGGTGACGCCGGGAGCGTTAGCGTGGATCTACCGGAATTCCCTTCGCTGGTGGGCACGGGCGATACCGTTCTGCTGGACGACGGAGCCATCGTCCTGAGGGTGGAGGAGATCGGGGCCTCAGAGGTGGTCTGCCGCGTCGTGAGCGGGGGGGTGCTGCGTTCCCGCAAGGGGTTGAACCTTCCCGGCAAGACCCTGCCGCTTCCCTCCCTGACGGACAAGGACCTCGCGGATCTGCGGGTGGGAGTGCGTGCGGGCGTGGACTGGGTCGCGCTTTCCTTCGTGCGTTCGGGGGAGGACCTGGAGGCCCTGCGCGGGGTGCTGCGGGAAAACGGATGGCAGCTTCCCGTGATAGCCAAGGTGGAGAAGAGGGAAGCGGTGCAGGACCTGGACGCGGTGGTGAAGGCGGCGGACGCGGTGATGGTGGCCAGGGGGGACCTGGGGGTGGAGATGCCCCTGGAGGAGATACCCCTCCTGCAGAAGAGGATCATCGCGGCGGCGGCCAGGCAGGGCAAGCCGGTGATCACCGCCACCCAGATGCTGCAGAGCATGATGGAAAGCCCCGCGCCTACGCGGGCGGAGGTGACCGATGTGGCCAACGCGGTGCTGGACGGGAGCGACGCCGTGATGCTCTCGGGCGAAACGGCGGTGGGCGGCTTCCCGGTGGCGGCGGTGGAGACCATGCGGCGCATCGCGCGCAGGGCGGAAACCGCGCTCAATTACGCCGCCTGGCTGGATGAGCGCCGCCGCTGGATCGGGAAGGGAACGGTGGAGGCGATCTGCATGGCGGCGTGCGAGCTGGCGCTCCAGACGGAGGCGAGCGCGATAGTCACCCCCACGGAATCCGGTTTCACCGCGCGGCAGGTGAGCCGCTTCCGGCCGCGCCAGCCCATTCTCGCCCCCACGCCCGACCTCGCGGTAGCCCGGAGCCTCAACCTGTACTGGGGCGTACATCCGCGGCTGGTGGGGGTGCACGGTGGCGTGGAGGCGACCTTCCGCGCGGCCGAGGAGGTGGCGCGCGAGGCGGGGCTGTTCGAGCGGGGGCAGACGCTGGTGATCACCGCCGGCCTCAAGGCCCCGGGCCAGAAGGGAATACCCACCACCAACACCATCCACTGCGTTACCGCCCCGTGACCCCCATGTCCTAAGATTGGCCGTTGGGCTTGTAAATTAAAGTTATAATATGATATTAATGATAATAATAGTGACGAAATCCTATTATTGGTGAAAAAGTGAGGATATGAGCAGGGTGATAAGAGGGGAAGGGGCAGGAAAAACACCTCCCGCGGCGGTGCGTGCCCGCCGTGGAGGGAGTGAGGGGCACGCGCGCGCCGGCGCGCCCGCGACCTCCCGGGGCACGAGGCGAGAGGGCGTCGGAAGGGAGCCCCGCGCGGCGGCATCGCAGGCCCAGCGCCGGGTAGCGCCGAGGAAGGGCAGGAAGCGCCGTGCGGTCGTGCTCGCCGCGGTCCTCGTCTCCCTGGGGCTGATCGCGGCGGTGCTTTACCGACCGGTGACGCAGGCCCTGGACAGCAGGAGGGCACTGGCGCAGGCCGAGGAAAAACTCGCGGAGGAAAGGGCAAGGACACAGGAGCTGGAGGAGAGAAAGGAACGCGACCTCGGCGAGGAGTACGTGGAGGGCGAAGCCCGCAAGATGGGTTACGTCAAGCCCGGTGAGATACCGCTTATCGTACTGGACGAGAAGGCGGCGGGCGAGGAGCAGTCCGCTTCCCCCCCGCAGGAAGCCCCCTGAGCGCGAACACCTCCTTGCTCCGCTTGCGCCACGTCATATCCAGGGATCCCGCCCGAGCCAGAACGCACCGGTTGGACGCCCTCCATTAAAGCGTGGCCATCCCGTTGCCGGGGAGGAAAGGCTTGCGTGCACCGGCGGTTCAATCCTCCCGGAGGTTCCAGGAGAAGGAACCCTTATCGCACGCGTCCTTGCATCCTTGCCTATAGGGGTCCTCTGCCTGCCGATGCTCGTCCGGGGGCGCCGCGCTGCTTCCATCGGCATGGGGGATGAGCTCTTCCTGCTCGGGGGAACCGGAAGGTCCGCCGTTGCCCGGTGAGACCCTACCGTCACCGCCGGCGCCGCCATTCTCGTTGCAGCCCCCGGGCATCCCCGGGGATTCCAGGTCGCCCCCGCCTTGCCCGTAACGTTTCCGCATGCGCGTCATGCACGCGCCGCATTCCTCGTAGGCGCGCTCCAAAATCGGGGAAAGGGCGGAGGTCGCGTCCCGGCGCATATCGTGCATGAGGATGGAATGTCCTTCCAGCATTTCCAGGAAGTGGGAGGAGAGAGCCTCTGCTTCTTGGGGCGGCACGGAGTCGAGGAGGCTCTCGGCGCCGTCCAGGTTGCGCAGGTATTCCTGGAGCCAGCGCTCCCGCCCTTGCTCCTCTCCCCCGCGAAGCAGCCTTTCCAGCTCCTGCACGCGGCGTTCGCAGTACGACATCTCCAGCCGGGCATCCTCGGTACGGGAGATGGTGAAGAAGAGAAGGGCCCTCTCGAAGAAGATCTTGCTCCCGTAAAGCGTGGACCCCGGCATGGCATCCAGGGAGGCGGCATAGGTAACGGAGGTTCCCCCCGCGAGGACCAGCACGCAGACGAGGAGGATCAGTGCCAGGCGGCGCGCGAAGGCCGGCCGCCGGTGGACAGGCTCCTTTCCTCCACGGGACTCTTCCCGCGAGGAGGCGAGCGCCATGACGCGAGAGAGCCCGTAATCCCGTAGCGCGCGGGGGATCTCCGGCGGCGGGGTCTCCTCGAGGAACGCCTCCGCCGCGAGCTCCAGCTCCGCCGCTTCTCTTCCCCGCCCGAACAGCTTCAATGCCATCCCCTCTCATCCAGCACGCCGCCCAGTTTCCTCAGCGCCCGGTGCTGCAGGGCGTTTACCGCGCCGGTGGTCTTGCCTAGGACGCGCGCCACCTCCTCGTTGCCCATATCCGCGAAGTATTTCATGATCAGCACCTGTCTCTGAAGGGAGGGCAGCTCCAGCAAGCATTCCCTCAGCGCGCGCCTCCTCTCCTCTTCTTCCAGCGATTCCCCCACCGCCGGCTGGTCGCTCTCGAGCTCGGCGGAGATTTCTTCCCCGGCCCGTCGCCTGCCCCTCCTCAGGTTGTCCACCAGGAGGTTGTGTGCGATGCGAAAGGCCCAGGACTTGAACGAGGCCTTGCGGCGGTCAAAGGCGTCCAGGTGCGTCAGGCAGCGCACGAAGACCTCCTGCGTCAAGTCCTCCGCTTCCTCGCGAGAGGACAGGTTCCAGTAAAAATAGCGGTACAACGGCTCCAGCAACGCCTCGTATATCCTCGCGAAGGCTCCCTTGTCGCCCTCGGCCGCCTCTTGCGCCAGCTCCTCAAGGGAAATCAATGATCCGCCTTTCCTAACCTTGAATACGTCCCGCGAGGTGATAATGAACGCGCTCTCTGCGCCGCTTGTGAAGGCCGGTCACGCCGCCACCGGCTTCAAGCCTCGCCTTTCCTCCAGGGCTGCCCATGTCCTCTCTCCTGTTTCCTCCCTGCGCTCCGCCTGCCCTCATGGCGGTGCGGCGCTTTTCATCATATCCCATGCCGAGGGCCCGGCACATGCCCTCCGCCATCCCCGGAGGCCGACTGCGCGGTGTGGAGGTGCCTGCCATCCTCGCACCCCGCGTGGCCGCGCCGGTTTTCGCGCAAAGGCAAATTCCGCAACCCACCAAGGCTCCCGGCCGGCTACGTGGCCCCTTTCCATATCCCTGCCCCGGGAGTGCGGATGGGCGGGAGAGGAAAGGCCTGCGGGATCTGAGCTCCTTTGCGTATGTCGGCCAGGTCCGGTGCGTATATGGGGTTGTAGGAATTGAGCTGAGGAAAGGAGGCATGGAATGACCAGAAAAGCACTTGCCATTACCTGCACGGCCGTTGTCGCCCTCATTATCATGGCGGGGATCGCCATCGCGGCGTCGGCGGGCGGTGAAGCTGGCAGCGCTTCCACTTGCGGGCAGTGCAAGGGAGCGGTGGAAGCGGAGCAGGGAAACCGCCTGTCGTTGGGCGACGGGGGCCAGGCGGGCCAGATCCGTTGCGAGGATTGCCTGCAGGAGAGGAAGGGAGAATGCTCCGGCGATTGCGAGCGCCTGCAGGAGCAGCTCCGGGAGAGGGACTGCGACGGTGATTGCCCACAGGACGGAACAGGCGAGCAGCGCCGCAAGGGCGATACCGACGGAGGGTCCGCAGGGAAGGCATCAAGGTAGAAGGCATCAAAGTAGCATCAATATAGGTCTCGTAGGCGTCGGGAACCCCGACCTCTTGGGCGCACGCGCGGAAACCGCCGTTCGGAGGCGGTTTCCGTTTGCGCGGGGAAAACCCGCTTTGCCCCCGCGACGTGGCACTTTTACGGCCGACTGCGGGTCAAGCCCTTCACTGCCCCTGTCCGGCGATGTTGCCGTGGGGAAGGCCCGAAACGGAGGTCGCCGGGTGGAGAGCGAAGCCGCCCCGGGGGAGGGGTGAGTGCCGCTTAAGGGCCTGGCCGCCGAGATGGATGGTGGGTGGCCGGGGGTGATATTGTGGGCCTGGCGAACGCGATGCTAATATTTTCTTGCCTTGTTTCCCCGGGGGTGCAGGGAAGCGGACGGGCAAAGGAGGGAGGCTCATGATAGATCACCGGTGGATCGGCAAGACCTACGGCCCCATCAAGTACGAGGTGGGACGGGAGAAGATGCGGGAATACGCGGCCGCCGCCAAGGACTACCGCCCCATCTTTCACGACGAGGAGTTCGCCGCGCAGACCGGGTACGGCGACATAATCGCCATGCCCAACTTCGCCGCCGTGTACGCGCTGCGGGGAGCGGGTATGCTGCTCCTGGACCAGGAGATCAAGCTCAACCTGGCCATGCTGGTGCACGGCGCCCAGGAGTTCGAGTGGTTCACCGTGGTCAAGCCCAACGACGTGATCACCGAGACGGGCAGGGTGGCGGACATCTACGAGAAGGGCAACCTGGATTTCGTGGTCTACGAGGGCGAGGCGCGCAACCAGGACGGGGAGCTGGTGTGCCGCGCGCGGGCCACCTTCATCATCAGGGGAGGTGGCGCGTGATGGCCGAGCTGTGCAACCTGAAATACGATGACGTGCAGGTGGGAGAGGAGATTCCCAGTTTTTCCCATACCTTTGACCGCATGGATGCCGTGGTCTACGCGGGAGCAAGCGGGGACTTCAACCCCATTCACACCAACCCCTTCTTCGCCAGGGACATGGCCATGCTTCCGGACGTCATCGCGCACGGCCTCTTCAACATGGCCTTGCTGGGAAAGACGGTCATGGACTGGATAGGCGACCCCGGGTACCTGAAGAAGCTCTCGTGCCAGTTCCGGGGCATGGTCATCCCGGGAGAGACGGTGGTCTTCAGAGGCAGGGTGCGCGAGAAGCTGGAGGGCAACCTGGTGGTGCTAGACGTCTGGGCCGAGAAGGAGGATGCGAGCGAAGTCCTCAAGGGCGGCGAGGCCGTGGTCTACCTTCCCTGAGCCTCAAGCGTACAGGCCCATGGTGGTGGCGATGATCTCCCGCATGATCTCGTCGGTGCCGCCGCCGATGCGCCCCAGGCGCGCGTCGCGCCAGGCCCTCTGCACGGGATATTCCATCATGTACCCGTAGCCCCCCATGAACTGCAGCGCCTCGTCGGTCACCTCGCAGGCCACCTGGGCGGCGATGAGCTTGGCCATGGAGATCTCCTTCACGGGATATTCGCCGTGGTCATATTTCCAGGCGCACAGATAAACCAGCGATTGGGCCGCCTCGACCTTGGTGGCCAGGTCGGCGATACGGTGGGCGATGGCCTGGTTCTTGCATATGGGCTTGCCGAACTGCTCCCTTTCCTTGGTGTACTCGATGACCTCCTCCAGGGTGAGGCGCGCGCCTCCGATGGCGGCCGCCGCGCCGAGAAGCCTTTCCCCCTGCAGCTCCCACATGATGTTGTAGAAGCCGCGGCCCTCCTCGCCCAGCAGGGCGTCCTCGGGGATGAACATGTCCTCGAAGAAGATCTCCGCCGTGTCGGAAGCCCGCATGCCGACCTTGTCCAGCTTGCGGTTGACCACGAATCCAGGGGTGTCCGTGTCCACCAGGAAGATGCTCATACCCTTGTATCCCTTGCGCCTCTCGGTGCGGGCGAGGAGGGTCATGAAGTGCGCGCGTGCGCCGTTGGTGATGAAGATCTTGTTGCCGTTGACCTTCCAACCGCCCGGTACCCTCTCCGCGTAGGTCTGGATGCCGGCCACGTCTGAGCCGGCGTTGGGCTCCGTGATTCCCAGGCAGGCGATCTTCTCGCCCCTTATGGCGGGAACCAGGTATCTCTGCTTCTGCTCCTCCGTGCCGAAGGCCAGGATGGGAGGGGTGGCCATGCCCACCTGCACGGCCACCGCCATGTTCACGCTGCCGCTGCCGCAGCGGCTGAGCTCCTCGGCAAGGACGATGTTGGTGAAATAGTCGCCCCCGCCGCCCCCGTACTCCTCGGGGTAATGGAGGCCGAGGAACCCCAGCTCGCCCAGGCGGGTAAAAACCCAGTCCGGGAATCCTCCCTGCTCCTCCCATTCGTCGGCGTGCGGCGCGAGCTCCTTCTCGGTGAACTCGCGTATGCTCTGCCGCAGCATATCGTGCTCGTCGCTGAAGAAGGGACTGAGGGCCATTCCATGCTCCTTTCCCAATCTATTAACTGTCACTTAACATTTAAGACCCTTTAAAAATAGCCCTGCGAGCCCGTCGGGTCAACCCCGCCGCAGCTGCGCGTTTATAAGGTATACTCAGCCTTGAGAGCTCAGCCTTGAGAGGCACCCGGAGAGAGGCGAGAAAGGAGAGAGATCCCATGCGTTACTTCGAGGATTTCCAGGTGGGGGAGACCTTCGTGAGCCGCGGGCGTACCATCACCGAGGCGGACATCGTCATGTTCGCGTCCCTGAGCGGTGACTGGTATCCCCTGCACGTTGACCGCGAGTACGCGGCCAAGAGTCCCTTCGGGGAGAGGATAGCCCACGGCATGCTGGTGCTCTCGGTGGCCTCCGGGCTCATGCCGCTCACCGAGTGGGCCCTGGTGGCTTTTTACGGCATGGACCGCGTGCGTTTCGTGGCTCCCACCAAGATAGGGGACACCGTCCACGTGGAGGCGGAGGTGGTGGAGAAGCGGGACAAAGGGGAGCGCGGGGGCGTCGTCTGCTACAAGCAGGCCATAAAAAACCATAAAGGCGAGGATCTGGCGGTAGCCGACTTCAAGGTCCTCATAGCCTCGCGGCATGTATGAGGAGCGGGAGGGCTTCTCGCATCCGCGAGGCCGTGATACGGCGTGGCATGCATGAGGGAAGGCGTGGGAGGACGCCGTGCGCTGGGAAGAGCTGCGAGGGGAGGACCGCCTCCTGGTGGAGGGGCAGCTCGCACGCCCCCTTCGTGGCGAGGTGGGAGCGGCCTCGCGCTGCCTCCACGGCAGGGTTCAGGTCATCGCCACCTCGCCCCTGCTCGAGGACGGCTCCCCCTTCCCCACCCTTTTCTGGCTTACCTGCCCGCTGCTGCAACGGGCCGTCTCCCGCCTGGAGGGGAGCGGGCTGAGGGAGCAATTGCGCCGCAGGCTGGAGGTAGATACGGAATTCGCCGCCGGGCTGCGCAGGGCGGAGGAGGATTACCGCAGGGCGAGGGAGGAGTGGGCCGAGCGCCTGGGCGCGGCGGACGAGGTGAGGGAGCTCTTCGGGGAGAGGGGAGGCATAGGAGGGACGGTCGCGGGGGGCTTGAAGTGCCTGCACGCCCACCTCGCGCATTATCTGGCCACCGGCGCCAACCCGGTGGGCGCAGAGGTGGCGGCGAGGGTCTGTGATTTGCAGCGTGAGGACTGCAGGGGAAGCTGCGATCCGTTCGTGGGGAAGGGAAGATGAAGGTCGCGGCGGTAGATATCGGGACCAACTCGGTGCGTCTTCTCATCGCCGAGGTAGCGCGGGGACGGGAGGAGCCGGTACTGCGCACCCTGCATCGCCGCATGCGCATCACCCGGCTGGGGGAAGGCGTTGACGAGTCGGGGGTTTTGCGGCGGGAGGCCTTGCAGCGGACGAGGCACGTCCTGGGCGAGTACCGGGACCTCATGCGCAAGGAAGGAGTTGCGGCATGGGGGGCGGCGGCCACCAGCGCCGTGCGCGATGCGGCCAACGCGGCCCTTTTCCACGCCATGGTGGAAGAGGTCATGGGAGCGGGTGCCCGGGTGCTGACGGGGAGGGAGGAGGCCCGCCTCTCCTACCTCGGCGCCACCTACGACCTGGGGGAATTGGAGCCCGCCGGCGGCACGTTGCTGGTGGTGGATATCGGGGGCGGTTCCACCGAGATCATACTGGGTCGGGGCGGCCAGGCGATTAGGGAGTGGAGCCTGGACGTGGGGTGCGTGCGCATGAGCGAGAGATTCCTCAGGACGGACCCTCCCACCCCGGGAGAAAAGGAGGAGATGGAGTCCTTTCTGCGCGGGCGCATGGCTCCCCTCGCGCGGGAGGTCAAGCCCGCCAGGCCGGCGCTTGCCGTGGGGCTGGCGGGCACTGTCGCTACCCTTTCCGGGATAAGGCTGGGGCTGAGTACGTACGACGGCGAGGCCATCCATCACAGCTGGCTGACACGCTTGGACGTGGAGGAGCTTTACGCCTCCCTCTCGGCGCTGCCGTGCGGGGAGAGGCGCGGCCTCATGCGCCTGGAACCGGGCAGGGCGGACGTGATAGTGGGGGGTTGCGGGGTGCTGGCGGTGTTCATGCGCGAGCTCGCCGTGGAGAGCCTGCTGGTGAGCGAGAAGGACATCCTCGACGGCCTGGCCCTGGAGGCGGCCTCGGGCTTGCAGGAGGCCTGAGGGGGCGCAGAGGAGGCGGCCGCCGCGCTTCGCTGCCTGCCTTGACGAACGGGTTTTTGGATGTAGAATGATGGAGATACGTCTTACCCGGTTCTGTACGGGTTTTCCTGGGAGATAGGGTGATGGGGAAGAGGATACTGGTCATCGACGACGAACCCGCGATACACCGGCTGGTGCAGATCATCCTGGAGAACGAGGGCTTCCAGATATTGGGCATGGTGGAGAGAAGGGAAACCAGGAGGTCGGTGTTGCAGGGCAAGCCGGACGTGATCATCCTGGACATCATGATGCCGGAGGTGGACGGCTTCCAGATCCTCAAGATGCTCAAGGAAGACGCGGAGACGAGGGACATCCCCATCCTGGTCCTCACCGTGCGCAGCCTCGGCGAGGATAGGGAAAAGGCTATGGCCCTGGGAGCCGACCTTTACATGACCAAGCCCTTCGAGCCCTCGGAACTGGTGGACGCGGTGAGGTCGCTGGCAGAGCCCCCTTGAGGGAGAAGAGCGCAGATCGTATCATATTCGTACGGCTGCATGCCCCATTATGACCTGCTGGCGCGAAAGCTTGCGGAAGCAGTCTGGGGCCATTCGGATACGCCGTTGGGGTAAGGAATATTTTTTATGCCCGGGTGGTGGAACCGGTAGACACAAGGGACTTAAAATCCCTCGGGTTATCCCATGCGGGTTCGACTCCCGCCCCGGGCACCACGCCTCTGATGTTTATCGTCTCACACCCGTATCGTGCTTCGCCCCGCGAGGCCTCAGGATGGCTTCCGCAACTCCACGGTCATCAGGATTTCGCCGCAGGCCCCCAGGGGAAGGCCGGCTCCGTAACAGTTCACGGGCAGGTCGAAGAGCCTGCTCTCGAAGGAAACCTCGCCGTCGACGGCGGCGGCCATTCTCTCCAGCATGAGCATGACACGCCACCAGATCTTGGATAGCGCCATGAGGCATATCCCTGCGCCGTTCCCCTCCTGCAGCACCCTGCCCATGGCATCGAGGTGGAACTCGTCTCCCGCCCGGTGGCCGGCTATGCAGGCATGCGAAGATACTATCCTCACCACAACGTGGTGGTCGCGGAACTTCTCTATAGCCCGCAGCCGCCGCACCCTCTTGGGCGAGGAGAGGAAGGACGCCAGCTCCTCTTCATCCAGGGGGAGGTCCTTCATGAAGGCGTCGGGTTCCGGCCCGCCGGAGGTGGGCGCCTCCCGCACCGCCCGGCATTCTCCGCGCGCCCGCCTGTTCCTGAAGAACAGGTAAGGGGCCATGGTGAGCATGAAACGCATGACCTCCAGCAGGGGCATCCTCTCGTAGGTGATGCGAAAGAGGTTGCTGCCCAGCCCCCCCATCTCGACCCCCATGTCCGTGCAGGTTATGTGGTCGAAGATCATGCGGTTGGGATCCTCTCCCCGCAGCATGTGGTCGTAGTAATCGTAGATGACCGGCGAGAGCTGGGAAAGCCCGTGAATGCACATGCTCGGCGGGCACCTGTGCCTGATGAGCATCCCCATGGGGTCGAAATAGAAGGGGCGGCCCTCGCTATGGCAGCCGGAGCAATGAAGGGAACATACCGGCTCCGCCTTCAACCAGTAGAACATGGACTTCACTCCCAGGACTTCGAAGAAACCGAGCTCGGCCGCCTTGCGAAACTCCTCCTTGCTGTAACCCCAGCGGTTGACGATGATCCTTTTGACCAGCGGCTTCATTAGCATGTCGAGGACGTCGATTATCTTCACAGCGCATACCTCCTTTCCCCCGGAGTCTCCTTTCCATGCACCAATTATCCTGCTGGGGCGGAGAGGCGGCAATCTTGCCGCGCCTGGTCAGGGCGGCGTCACGCGGGACGGGACATGTATGCCAAGGGAAAACGACTCGCGCATCAAGGGTGCCCGGGGAATGATCTTCACCGGCGGGCATTTTAACCCTGCGCAGGAGTGGGTATATACTGGATAACGGCAAAGAGGCTTTTGCAGGCCGTCGCCACCTCGCATGTCGGCGTGTAGAAGTCCACGGCGGACAACAGGGGTAGCATTTGAAGTACAGACGATGCCGCATCTGCGGCAATCCCTTGATAGTCGCGCGCCTCAATCGCTGGATGCCCAACGGCACCATCGTCAGCGTGGGGGATGCGCGCATCCGGCAGGTCTTTTTCGAGGCGGACCTACTGCCGGAAATCAGGAGGCGCATCTCGGAGGGGCTCGGCTTCCCGGTCAACCGCATTTTCTACGAGGCGGAGCGCAATGCGGTGCGTGTGGTGGTGGAGGCCTTGCTCGACTCGGCCGCCAAGCGCTTCACCCTGCGCATCCCTCCCTTCCGGCGGGGGGTGGTGCATTTCTTCCACGACCTGGCGGCCCTCACGGGAACGACATATTCACGCACGCTCAGTTACCGGCCGGGCAGTTACGGAGAGGCGCTGCTGCGCAACCCGTGGGACATCGACCTCATGGCTGCGGTGGTTTTGGGGGCCTTCGAAGCCCTGGAGAAACGTCCCTTGCGCGCTCTATGGAAGGAAATGGAAGATGGATACCTGCTGCGCGTGGAGGTCGTGGAGTCGAAGCCGGAACACTCCGCGCGCCTGGAGGTCGATTTCCCCCCCGTGAAGGGAGGCGATTACCGCCATCACCATTGCCCCCGCTGCGGCCTTCCCCTGCCGCTTAGGAACCTGGAGTGGAGGGAGGATGAGGGGATCATACTCGATAGACGCCGGGGGATACGCATGATCAACTGGGAGGCGCATTCCGTGCGCCTGGTGACAAGGGAGCTGGTCAGGGAGCTGGGGGAGGTCGTGGTCCCCATCATCGTGGAGGCCGAGAGGGAACACACCCTGCGCATGCTGGAAGACCTCGGCATGCGCGGATTCACGGAGGAGGAGCGGGGACAGCTCCTGCAGGAGATGCTTTCCATACTGCCCCTTTATGGGTACGGGTTGGCCACCGAGGTGGAGTTCACCTCGGGAGGCATATTGCGGGTGTGGATAGACAACCCTTACGACGAGTACCTGCTGGCGGGCAGGATGGCCGCCTATTACCAGGCCATGGAGGGGAGAAAGGCGAGGGTGGAGTGGGCATTTCAGGGTCCTTCCACCGCCTCTTACCTCCTGTCGCCCGAGGAGGACTGAGACGAGAGGGGCAAGGGCGTCTCGTGGCAGGCGGGGCGCAGAGCGTACGGAGCGGTGCGGGAGGGAGAGTGGCGATCCGTAAGGCGCAGACGAAGCTGCATGCCTCGCGGCCGGTGAAACGGCGAGCTTGGAGGGAGGATGGAGATGGATGAGCCTATCTCGATCGAGAAGCGGGAAGACAGGTTCATGCGCGAGCTGGTGGGCCCTGGGGACACGTTTCTCATCGCGTTGATGAGGGATTTCATCGAACGGGAGATCATGCCCATCCGCAGGGAGATGGAGGCCAGCACCCGGGGCGATTTCGCACTGGTGGAGGAGGTGCAGAAGAAGCTTGTCGGCATGGGGTTGCAGGGCGCCTTCCTTCCCCCGGAGTACGGGGGCTGGAATCTGACTTCCGCCCTCACCTATTGCGTGATCGTGGAGGAGTTCGGGCGCGGCGAGCCGGCCTGCATAGCCGCCCTGGGCGGCGGTGCCTGGGCCTTCCGGCCGGCGGTGATCGCGGGGAACCGCACGTTGCTGGAGGATTTCGCACCCCGCTTCACCAGCGGGGAAACCTACGTGGCTTGCTTCGCCATGACCGAGCCCTCCGGGGGATGCAACATCGAGAACGTGGACATGCACGGCAGGGGCATCAACACCAGGGCGGTGCTGGACGGGGACGAATGGGTGATCGACGGCTCCAAGGTGTGGCCCACCAACTCCGGCATCGCCGACGTATACTGCGTGGTGTGCAATACCGACCCGGGACTGGGGGACGAGAGCATCGCCCTCATCTACGTCCCCGTCCCTACGGAGGGGTTCAGCTTCGGGAGGTTCGAGGACAAGGCGGGGTTCCGCGCCAGCCGCGAGGGCGATTTCTACTTCGACGGCGTGCGCGTGCCCCGGGGGTACCGGGCGGCGGGGCCGGGAGAGGACGCCGTGCTCCTGCACGATAACCTCATCTTCGCCCGCCTTTTCAGCGCCTCGTGGGCGGTGGGGATCGCCCAGGGAGCCTTCGACGAGGTCCTGGCCTTCACCCGGGACCATAAGCTCGCCGGACGGCCTATACGCCAGCATAGCGAGGCCGCCAACCTGCTGGCGGACATGGCCATCGGCATACAGGTGGGGAGGGACTCCTACGTGAACGCCGCCTACATGTTCGACCATCCCGAGACCTACGGGCCGCGCACCTCGCGTTACATGCTTTCGCGCTCCACGCTGGCCAAGGTCTTCTGCTGCGACATGGCGGTGGAGGTAACCAACCGGGCCATGGAACTCATGGGGATGTGGGGAGCCGACGCCTCCCTGCACGTGGAGAAGTACTGGCGCGACAACAAGATCATCCAGCTCTGGGAGGGCGGCGCCCAGCTGGGACGCATGGACGTGGCGCGTGGTTACTATCCCTACGACCAGTTTTACCCAAACGAGCTCTACGAGGCCGCACGGGCAGGACGGGGGAAGCGGTGATCACCGTGGAGAACCACAGCAATTACCGTAAGGGCGTCATGTGCTGGCGGCACCTTGGGAGGTGAAAGCGGTGAAACGGGCGTCAGCGAAGAATAACGAGGGCCGCTTCCTCGCGGACCTGCTGAGCCCCGAGGCTCGCATGTTCCTGGGATCCCTCAGGGAATTCGTGGATCGTGAGGTCATGCCGGCGAGGAGGGAACTGGACCAGGAGGCAAGGGAAGGCGGGGACGGACTGTTGCAGGATTTGCTGCGCAAGCTGCATGCCCTGGGGCTGCCCGCCGGGGTACTCCTGGAGGAGCACGGAGCCCCGGGCCAGGAGCCCACTCTTGCCCTGGCCATGGTGGCGGAGGAAGTAAGCAGGGGCGACGCCTCGTTGTTCCAGGCGGTGGCGGGATCGGTGCTGGCCCTGCGGCCGGCCGTACTCTCCGGGAACGGGGAGCTGTTGCAACACTTCTCCCCGCACTTTGAGCGCTGCGAGGACGGTGAGCATATCTACCAGGGGTGTTTCGCCGTCAACGAAGCTCCCGCCACCGGGGATATCCTCAATGTCCACCTGCTGGGTACGAACCTGGGAACGAGGGCGGTAAGAGAGAAAGGGAGATGGTCGCTGCGCGGCGACAAGGTCTGGTGCCTGAACGCGGGCAGGGCGGACATGTGTTGCGTCGTCGCCAGCGAGAGTCCTTCCCGCGGGAGGGAAGGGTTGGTCCTGGCCTACTGCGAGTCGAGCGCCGAAGGTTACCGTTTCCTGGGCCGCCGGGAGACTGCGGGCCTGCTCTCCGCGTCCTTCGGGGACATAAGGCTGGAGGGGGTGAGGGTGCCCCTCTCATGGCGGGCAGCGGGGCCGGGAGAGGACGCCGAGATACTCCTGGACAACTTGGCCTTTTCCCGCCTGCTGGCGGCTGCCTCCTGCGTGGGCATAGCCCAGGGAGCCTTCGAGGAGGTCCTGGACTTCACCAGCGAGCGCCTGGCGGCCGGGAAGCCCATCCGCCAGCACAGCGTCTGCGCCTGCATCCTGGCCGACATCGCCACTTCCATCCAGACGGGGAGGGATTCCTACGTGTGCGCGGCGCGCGCCTTCGACCTCGCGGGGAGGGAGGAGCGCGCCTCCCTCGCGATGCTCTCCCGCTCTTCGCTGGCAAGGCACCATTGCGGACGGGCCGCGGTGGAGGCCACCAACCGCGCCATGGAGCTCATGGGCTCCTACGGGTACGTGACGGATTACCACGTGGAGAAGTACTGGCGCGACGCGCGCACGTTGCAGCTCTGCGAGGTTGTTCCCCTGCAGTTGAAGATGGATATCGCGGGCGGTTACTACCGGCTCGACCCCTTCCATGCCAACCCGCTCTACGAGAACATGCGCCGTTCTTGAACGGGCATGGGAAGCGCCGATATGACCCAGGTCATGGCGGCCTCTCCCTGCCACCTCTATCTTTAAGGCAAAGTTAATAGTGAAGTCTAAAAGGAGACAATAGACAATCCTAATGTATGAGGAAGCTGTGACGGACGATTCGTGATATGGTCACCTGAGAGTCGTTCTGAGTGAATGGTGAAACCGGCCTCTTTACGCGGAGAGGCCGGTTTTCCTTATACCGAAAGGAGAGATAGAGATGAACGAGATACAGAAGAGCATCTGGAGGAGATCGCTGGTCATATTGCTGGCCTCCGCCCTCGCCCTCTTCCTCACCCTTCCGTTTCTGCCGGCTTCTGCTTCCGCGGTGAACGAGGATACGGTTTACGCGGGAGCGGAAGCGGAGGCTGGGCAGAGCGCGGGTCTGGAGGGGGAGAACGATACGGCGTCGGAAACATCGCACGACGCGGTGGATGAGGATGCGCTGGAGGAGGAACCGCCGGCAGTAATCCGGCAAGAAGCGGCTGCTGATTTCGGCGCCGCCACACGCAGCGGGGGAGACGGAGCCGCGGAGGATGAAGCCTGGGAGGTCACCAGCCTGGACATTTCCAAGGATGTGGACCTTGTGGAGGCCGCGGATCCCGAGATAGGGCTGGAGAAGACGGCTTCCGACGGATATCTGGAGATGGCGGTTGGAGAAAAAAAGGAGGTCACCTTCACCATAGAGGTGACGGCAGCGCAGGGCGACGCATACTACATCGAGGGTAACATCTTCGTGCAGAACACGGGGGATTGGCCGGCGGACGTTGTGGCCGTCTCCGACACGGTTTGGTACAAGTACGGCGGGCCGGACTGGATCCTCGTGCCGTCGAACATCGCTACCACCGTTCCCCTGGGCGACGACGCCATACCCACGGGAGGCCCGCATGTCTATTCCTACGCGGGGACCTTTACGCTGCCGGTGCCCCTCTCCGGCGTCGATGCCATGAGTAACCTCATCGAGATCACCATCAGCAACAAACCCGATCCGCCCAAGCCGGGCATGCAGGACTGGACTTTCCATTACCGCGAGGACTTCGCAAAGCCTGCGGCGGCCGGGGAGCAGTCGGTCTCGCTGGAGGACATCGAGAGCATGAGCCCGGACACCGGGCTGAGCTACGAGATCAAGTCCGTGACCATCAACGGGTCCCCCGCGGTATCCCTTACCGGGCCCTGGTCCCTAGACCTGGCCTCAGCTCCTTACACCCTGGTCATCACCAAGGAACTCACCGCCGAGTCAGCCGGAAGTTATGTCCTGCATAACAAGGCCAGGATCGGCGAGCTCGAGGACGAGGCCGAGGTGGAGATACTGGTGAAGGAGGAAGAGGGGGAAAGGCTTGGGAGCATCGAGGGCCACAAGTACGTGGACCTCGATGCGGACGGGGAGTTTGATGATGGCGAGAACGGGCTCGAGGGCGTGACCATCAAACTCTACCGGATTTACGAGTACAACAGCAATCTCGAGGTCGCCGCTACCACGCTCGCCCTCTCCCTGGTCGGCCAGACGGAGACCGACGCGAACGGGCACTTCTCTTTCGCGGATTTGGAGTTCGGGAAGTATCTGGTGGCCGAGGAAGTGCCGGAGGGGTATTATGCCACCTCCGCCAACCCCGTCGAGGTTTCGGTGGATTCCGAAGAGGCGGCGGAAGTCGTCTTCCTCAACGCGCCCTACGCCTCCGTTACGGGCACCAAGTGGCTTGACCTCAACGCCAACGGTACGGCGGATGCGGGAGAGAGTGGCCTGGAAGAAGTTACCATACTACTCCTTGACGCGGACGGCATGCTGGTCGCCAGCACGAAGAGCGCCGCTGGCGGCGGTTACTCCTTCACCGGCCTGAAGCCCGGGCGCTACACCGTGCAGGAAGTCGTGCCCTTCGGGTACGAGGCCACCGCGCCCACGGCGGTAACCTTCGACCTGCTTCCCGGCGAGAAGAAGAGGGTGGACTTCTTCAACCGGGTCCCGGTGGGAGGTGAGGTGGTGACGCCCCCGGTGGACACGGGGATACAGGCGGGAGCGCAGCAGACGCTGCCGGCCACGGGTTTCGACGTCGTTTACCTCCTTATCGTGGTGGGATTCCTGCTTGTTGCGGGAGCCCTGCTCGCGTCCCTCGGGGCCAGGAGGATGAGCATGCGGTAAGAGGTAACCGGCGAGCAACCTCTGCGATGGAGGAGGTGAAAGACCCTCCTCCATCGTCGTCTCATATGTCAACACCCTGGAGTCAGGCCACGAACGCCGCCTTTTCTTCCAAAGTGGCCGATCAAGTGGCGATTTTGGACGGGAAGGCAACTTTTAGGGCTTGACCCCGTTCTTTGATGCGGGGAGGTCAAGGGCGTTCTTTGATGCGGGGAGGTTGAGGGGCATCATGGCCGCACTCGTGGGAAGGGCTTAACTTGGGAGCATGGCAATACTGAAACGCTACGGTTGGATGATAGTGATAGGCGCGATCATGGCGGGCATCCTCCTCTGGACGCTTTCGCGCGATGGCGGGCCCTCGACGGAGATCGCGCTCCCGGACGGGAGCACAGCGGAGGTGACGCCGGTCGAGGAGATGCGGGTGAGGACCGCGGAGCCCGCGCCTTTCATAGACGAGGCGGAATACCGGCTAAGGGTCACCGGCCTGGTAGAGAGGGAAACCACGCTGAAGCTCGCCGATATCATGGCCTTGCCCGTGGAGGAAAGGTTGCTCGAACTCCCCTGTGTGGAGGGGTGGACGGAAAAGGCCCTCTGGAAGGGGACGAGGCTCTTCCCTTTGCTGGAGGACGCCGGCATCAAGGAGGAAGCCGACAGCGTGGTTTTCTACTCGCCGGGAGGTTACACCACTTCTCTCACCCTGCAGGACATAAGGGAAAGCGACCCCCTGCTGGCCTACGCCGTTGATGGGGAGGCGCTCCCGCAGGAGCAGGGGTCCCCCCTGCGGTTGGTGGTCCCGGGGAAGTTGGGCTACAAGTGGATAAAGTGGCTGACTGGGATCGAGGTCATCTCCGGAGAGTACCGGGGTTACTGGGAGAGCAGGGGTTATTCCAACCAGGCTGATGCGGATAGGCGTTGACGTGAGCACGGCGATAAGGGGGTTCACTCGCATCCTCTTACATGTTCCCGAACTTTCCGAGAAGGCTACCGCCGGGCGTTGACGAGCGAAGCGGCGACTTCAGATGAAGAGGCGACATTTGAGGCCTGACCCCGGATGTTGCCATTTTAAATGCTGGGAAATCCACCCTGAAGTGTCGTATGGCAGGCGGCGCTCGCGGTAGTAAAATTAAAGCGGCTCCCCGCCCCTCCGCGAAGGGTTTCGGAAAGGGATGACGGGGGCGGGGGGGAAGTCGCCGCATGCGGGAGGAAAGATGCGTGAAAGGGAGGACGGTATCCCACCGCTGGAGCTGGTCCTCGAGGTGGACCCGGACCATTGCGTGGAGACGGTGGCCAAGGGCGAGTACGAGCGGATCACACGCGCACTCCTGCAGGAGGGAGGCGACGACGAGGCTCTCGGGGAGAGGCTGGAGCTGCTGCGGGAGTTCCTCTTGACGGCCGATTTCCCGGCGCTTCGCCGCAGCAGCGAGGAAAGGTTCCTCAGAGGGGAGAGGGTGAGTTTCTACCTGCGCCGGGAAGGAGGCAACCTTTCCTACGGGTTTCTCGCGTCCCCGTAGATACGACCCCCGTGCTTTGCCGCCGGGCCTCCTTCCCCGGGCCGGACGGTCCGGGGGGTTTCGGACGACCGCCGGTTGCGAGGCGGAGGCCCGCGGCCGGCGCCGCAGCGCCGCAAAGGGCAGACGTAGCGCTTCGCGGAGGGCATCGCTTCACATCCGCGAAGATTGGGATATAATACTTCTGGCCACCCGCAATTTTCCCACAGAAGCGAGAAAGCCGACCGACGGGGAGAAGGTCTCCCGGCCAGCAAAGTCAACGGCCTGCACAAGAAGGACAGGTTACTGTGTCCTGCTGCTCTCCGGCGGGCGTGATTCCGGAGAGGCCGGTTCGCGCCCCCGCGGGCATAAGCCGCCCGGCGGCGCGCGGTGGGGGCGAGGGCACTGCGCGGGAAGGAAGGGGAGGTCGGTGAAAGAGAACGTTGCAACGGCCAGGAAGCTCTCGCGGGGAAGGGAGGAGGCGGGATCGCGTTCCCGCGCCCCGGCGGGCACGGGGACAGATGAGCGTGCTGGCGAAGGGGAGCGGGAGGAAGAATTTTCCGGATGGAAGCAGCTGGCAAGCTCGTTTTTCCGCCTCTACGGCAGGTACCCGGCTTCCGCGCAAGGGGGGAGAGGCGGCCGGGATGAACGAGTAGGGGGCGACGGCAACCGCTATCCGGAGCGGGTTTGCCTGCAAGAGCGGGTTTTACGCGGCGGCGCTGAGCGAGCTTTCCCGTCGAGACGCACGGTCGGTTACGGCGCTTGGTACGACTCGGTGCCCCTGCCGCGGATACAGGACCATCTGCTGGTCGCGGCGGTGAAGAGGGAATTCGCCGCGGCGCGAACGCCCTTCCTCGCTTTCGACGTCCACCGCCTCTTGAACAACTATCGCCTCTTGGGCAGCCGCTTGCAGGGCGCGGAGGTCTTCTATCCCGTGAAATGCAACGACCACCGGCATATCCTGGAGTTGCTGAACGACTGGGGCGCGGGGTTCGAGGCGGCCTCCTGGGGTGAGGTAGAAACGCTGTTGGCCATCGGCGTGCGGCCGGAAAAGATCATCTTCGGGGCGACCGTCAAGGACGGGGACCATATCGCGAGGGCGTATCGCGAGGGGATAGACATCTATGCCTATGATTCCCGGGAGGAGATAGCGAAAATGGCGGCGGCGGCGCCGGGGTGCCGGGTTTACCTGCGGCTCGCGGTTCCCGATTACGGGGCGAGCGTCTTTCCCCTCTCGGGAAAGTTCGGGGCACAGCCGGAGGAAGCAGTCGCTCTGCTGCGAGCGGCCGGAAAAGCCGGCTTGCAACCCGTGGGCCTTTCCTTTCACGTGGGGTCCCAGTGCCTCGATCCCTCCACGTGGTGGCTCGCCGTGGCCATAGCGGCCTGGGTATGGAACAGGGCGAAGGCGGCCGGCATGAACCTTTCGCTGCTGAACCTGGGGGGAGGCATCCCCATTTCCTATGCCCATCCCGTCCTGGAGAAAGAGATATTCCTCAGCAACCTCAACCTGGCCGTCAGGGGCCACTTTCACCGCCGTCCGAGGTTGATCATTGAGCCGGGGCGTTCCCTGGTGGGGGACGTGGCGGTCATGGTGGCGTCGGTGATAGGCAAGGCGCGCCGCGGGGATAGGGAGTGGCTCTACCTCGACGCGGGTACCTATCAGGGGCTGGTGGAGGCGGTGCAGGAGAGGGAGCGTTTCTCCTACCTGGTGTACGCCGAGGGCCGCGCCCCCATGCGCAGGTACTGTCTGGGCGGGCCTACCTGCGATGCGGGGGACGTGGTGGCCTGGGATGTCGTCCTCCCCGAGCTACAGTGCGGCGATCGTGTGTACATCATGAATGCCGGTGCCTACAGCAACGTGTGCTCCACCACCTTCAACGGGTTCCCGCCGCCCGAGGTGTACTTCCTGTCCAGCGAGGGATGAAAGGAGAGGCCATGAAGGCAACCATCGAAAGGAGGACGGAGGAGGGTTTAATTACCAGGATATACCGGGATGATCTTCCGCGCGACTGGGAGGAGCCCCTTTGGCGGAAGTACGAGGAGAGTTTCGGCGCCCTGGACAACTACCAGGACCAGATGTGCTACGACCGCGAGAGCTTCCTGGAAGCCCTCCGCGACAGGGATTACCTCAAGTTCGTGGTGCAGGAGGAAGGCCGCCCCCGTGGCCTGGCCCTTGCGGTGAACGACATGGAAAAGGCGGCCGTGGCCTACATCAATGCCGAGTTCCTGCGCAGGAGGTACCCCAGCGAGGTGGAGGAGGGCAGGTTCTACTACGTCACCGCCATCTTCATCGACCCGCAGTCGCAGGGCATGGGGCAGGTGAAGTCGCTGCTGCGCGCCATGCTCGCCTTCATGAAGGAGGGGAGGCGGGTAGCGGGCTTCGACTTCAGCGAGGCCAAGGAATTCCTTGCCGGGGTGATCGAGAACCTGAGCCGCGATGAAGAGGTGAACATCCCCGTCCGCGCGCGGCGCCTGGATGCCCAGGTGTACTACTCGCTGGAGCTGCTGGAAGCCTGATCCCGCTCGCGCGCCGTTCGCCTCAACTCTGGGACTGCGGCTTGAGGGATCTGCCCGGTCCCATGGGCAGGCGGAAGGAGAACTCGGTCCCCTCGCCCGGCCGGGTGTCCACCTCGATTTCCGTTTCCAGGAGATCGGCGATGAGGCGCACGATGTAGAGGCCCAGGCCGGTGCCCGTCTGGTGCTTGTCCAGATCCTCAAGGCGGTCAAAGGGGTTGAAGATGTTGCGCACCTGCGAGGCGTCCATGCCCATCCCGAAGTCGCGCACGGATATGCGCACTCGGCCCTCCTCCCTTTCCGCCTTCATGATCACCGGGCTTTGCGGGGGGCTGAAGCGGATGGCGTTGTCCACTATGTTCTTGAGCAGCATCATGAGGTAGGAGCGGTCCGACGCCACGCTTATCTCCCCTCCCTCGATCTCACTGGCGAGGCGCCTGCTCTCCTCCCCGCCGAGGTTGGCCTGCAGGCTGTCGAAGATCTCCCGCACGGGTATGACCTGCATGCTCATTGCCGCTTCCTTTCTCTGGAAACGCGAGATGGTGATGAACTGGTTGAGGAGGGAGGTGAGACGCTGGCAGGCGTTGGTGATGTGCTGGATGCACTCCTCCCGCTGCCGCTCGCTGAAGTCCCTGCAATGGTCACGAAGGAGGAGGGCGTACCCGTTGAGGATGGTGATGGGGGTGCGGAACTCGTGGGAGGTGACGTTGATGATATCCGTCTTGAACTGGTCCAGCTCCTCCACCTTCTTCTGGAACTTGCGGGCCTCTTCCAGCTGTGCCGTGAGGTAGGCGGAGAGGAGGTAGTTCTCGATGAAAATGCCCAGACGGTCGCTGAGCTGGCGCAGGAACGCGAGGTCCACGGGGTCCAGCGAGGCCGGCCTCGCCTTGTTCCCCACCAGCAGCGTACCCACCTCTCCCAGGGTGCCCCTGATGGGGAGGCATGCCACCAGCCCCTTTTCGCGCATCTCGTGGCGCAGGTGCGCGTCCGCGTCGGGCTGTTCCTCGTCGAAGGCGATGTCCTCCAGCACCAGCGGGCGCTGCCGCAGGCGGTGGAGAGGGGAGCCGGAGTAATCTATCTCCCGGAAGTCCACGTAACCGTCGCCTTCCCTGCGCGCCCCCATCGACCAGTCGCCCTTGCCGGAGAATATCTCCCGGGGGATGATAACGGCGAGCTTCTCCAGGCGGAGTTGCCGGCAGACCAGGGCCGCCACCCCCGAGGCCCCTTCCCTGATGTCGGGGTTGCGGGTCAGCACGCCTGACACCTCGTGCAGTAGCCCCACCTCGTCGTACAGGCTCGCGAAGAGGAAGCGGGAAGCCAAGCGGTTGCAGAGTTCGCGCAGGGCGGGGGCGAAGGCCACTATCAGGGCCAGGGCGATCATGAAGATGGCCCGTTCCAGCGCTGGGTCAAGGGTCCAGAAGAGGTGCAGGGACAGGTAGAGGAGGAGAAGCGGTATTCCGAAAAGCACCAGGGCGAGCAGGTAGGCGAGGCCGCGGCGCATGGCGATGCGCACGTCCAGCAGCCGGTAGCGCATGATGGCGTAAGCGGTGAAGGCGGCGGGGATGATCACCGCCAGGAAGGTGTAGTCCGAGGTGACGTCGCGGTTCAACATGCCCGGGATGGCGATGGTCAGCAGGAAGGCCAGGACGAAGAAGATGCCGAAACCGATGAGGATGTAGAGCGCCCGCGAGCGGTCGATGCTGCGCGAGCGGCGCCTTTTCAGCGATATGCAGAAGAAACCAGCCCCGCCCAGCAGCAGGAAGTAGAGCGTGAACAGGGCGTAGAAGGGGCCATTGGTGACCAAGTAGGACCCTTCCCTGTACTCGGCCTGCCTGATGATCATATCCGTAAAGCATATGAAGGCCAGGAGCGAGGCTGCGGAATACACCAGGCGGGTCAGCCAGGGAGATGGCTTGGTTCCCCGCATGAAAACAAGGCCGAAGAAAAAGAAGGTGGGAACGGCGAACGTGGCTATGGCGTATGATAAGCGGTATTGCATGGTGACGAAGAACGTGGAGGGCTGTGAGATCAGGCGGTCCACAAAACCCGAGAGCAGCCACAGGGAGACCAGGGCGAGGAAGAGGGAGAAATAGCGATTGAGGCTCGCCTTCCGCTTTGCTGCCAGCACGGCTACGGCCATACTCGTCAAGAAGGCGGCTTCCAGCGCGGTGATCACGAACCTAAACATGATTCCTCACCCGCTATCACCTGAGGGCGTCCGGTTGCTTATTTCATCTCCCGCCCCGCGCGGGCGCCGTCGCGACCCTTCCGCCCGCCATACAGCCTGCCGCATCTCGTAAGCGAGGGAAACGCCTGCCTTCTCGGCTGTGCCGCGCCGGCCTTGCCGGCTCCTTTACTCATCCGGGAGGCGGCGCTACCGCGGGTGCCTACGTCCCGGCTTCCCCTTGCGCGCCACCCGTTTCTTGGGCCGGTGTCCTCATGCACCGTGGCAGCAGGCATTAATAATCAATATTTTATCGGCTTTTCCCGGCGATTGGTAAAGGCCACTACGGGAGCGTTGCGAACCGGTGCACCACCTGCCTTGCGATGCGCGTGCGGCTTGCGGGCGGCGTTTTCGCGGCGGAGGGGCCGTCCCGTCGGGGCTACTCGCCTCCAGGGCGGGACTATATAAGGGACCGGCACAGCGGGGAGGGGATGCGGTCCGCCGCCGTGCGCGCCGCGGAGTTGCTCCCGTCCGGATTGCCCCCGGGGGCGAGTTTGGGCGGTCCAGGGAAAAAGCGGGCAAAATACGGTGAAAAACCCCGAGGAACGGCAACAATATGACAAAAGTGCCATATATCTTGCTTGACAGTGCAAGCTCAATCAAATAGACTTGTTTGGCGGTGGCGGTTGAGTAGCGGATGGGTGCGACGTATTTTTCAGTATCAAGAATTTATTGTATTCGAGGACGCTTGCGATAGCTTTGCGTTTGCGGCTCGGACCGGTTCCGTTCATTGTTCGGGTAAAGGTGGGGTTAACTACTTCGGGAGGTAATGCACATGTACGAGGAACTAAACACCGCCATGTCCAGGGACGAAAGCATCTCCATGCTCAAGAAGGAAGTCCACGAGCTGGCCGTCAAGGACTTGAGGCCCATCTCGCTTCAGCTGGACAAGATGCATCCCCAGGAAGTCTGCGAGAAGGGGTCGCCCTATTACGAGGCGCACAAGAAGATAAAACAGATGGGGCTGCACAGGATGTACACGAGGAAGGAGTACGGCGGCCTGGAATCGACTCCCGAGGAGATACATGTCGTGCTGGAGGAGGTGTCCTGGGCGAGCATGGGTTTCGGGGGCGGCCTGGGCGTGGACATGTGCTGCATGGCCATCATCACGCTGACCAACGACATCCTGGGAGGCTCCGTCTCCGAGATGGTGGACGACATCGTCACGCCCTGGCTCGAGGACGATGAGGGGAAATATCACGGGTGCATACCGTGGGTGGAGCCCGAGCACGGATCCGACATCATAGGCGCCTGCCATCTGCCCGACGAGCTCATCGTGGGATATGGGCTGCGGGCTCCGGTGAGGATGGACGAGGAGGGGGACTTCTGGGTCCTCAACGGCATGAAGGCCCCGTGGACGACTTCGGGTCCGACGGCCACGCACGGCGCGGTAATCGTCAACGCGCCTCCCCACGAGAGCATAGCGGACGCCACGCTGGCCTTCGTGCCCTTCGAGCTGGAGGGGGTGCGCAAGGGGCCAGCCCTGGAGAAGTTGGGCATGCGGGACGAGCCGCAGGGCGAGATAATCTTCGACAACGTCAAGGTCCCCAAGGAGTACGTCATCGTCATCCCCGGGCTCTGGAAATCCCTGGGGGGCACCATTCTCGCCCTGCTGAACGCGGGGATGGGCGCCCTGTACACCGGCCTGGGGAGAGCGGCCTTCGAGGAGGCCTTGAAGTACGCCAAGGAGAGGGTGCAGGGAGGCAGGCCCCTCATCGAGCACGACACCATGAAGATGCGTCTGGCGGAGATGTTCATGAAGGTGGAGGCGTGCAGGAGCTATTCCAGGGCCGCCGTGAGCTATTCCCACGAGAAGGTCTTCAAGGAGACCGAGATGGATTTCCCCCACGGCATCTGCTTCGCCTGCAAGGCTTTCTGCACGCAGCAGGCCTTCGAGGTGGCCAGCGAGGCGGTCCAGATCCACGGAGGGTACGGGATAACCAAGGACAGCGTGGTCGAGAAGCTCTTCCGGGACGCGCGCATGGGCCTGATCATGGACGGGTGCAACCGCGTGCTGACCCTCACGGCGGGCTGGAACCTGCAAGAGGCGTATTCGTTGGAATGAGGTGGGGGAGATGTCAGGAGGGATAGACAGGAAACAGCTGGTCGACATTGCGGGAAAAGACAACGTCTTCGACGACGAAGAGACCCTCGACGCCTACTCGCAAGACGAGAGCTTCCTCCCGCCGCGGCGCCCGAGTTTCGTCGTGAAGCCCAAGGGGCGGGACGAGATCGTCGCGTTGCTGAAAATCGCCAACGAGACCAAGACCCCCCTCGTCCCGGTCAGCTCGGGCCCACCGCACTTCCGGGGGGATACCGTCCCGGAATACGGAGGGATAGTGCTCGACCTCTCGGGGATGAGCAAGATCCTCTTCGTGGACAGGGAGGACCGGGTGGCGATGATCGAGCCGGGAGTGAGGTTCCGCGAGCTCCAGGCGGCGTTGCGCAAGGAGGGCATGAAGCTCCCCATACCGCTATGCCCGAGGGAGACGAAGTCGGTGGTGGGGAGCTGCCTGGAAAGGGAGCCGCACACCATCCCCAAGTACCACCTCGACCACTGCGACCCCCTGTCGTGCGCGGAGGTGGTCTTCGGGACGGGCGACGTTTTCTGCACCGGCGAGGCGGCGGGCCCGGGCACCATCGAAGACAAGCAGAAGGCGGGGTGGCGGCAGAAGATAAGGGTGGAGCCGCAGACGGAACTGATACGCCTCTTCCAGGGCTCGCAGGGCACCATGGGCATCGTTACCTGGGTGACCGTGAGGTGCGAGGTCATGCCCGGCACCCAGAAGCCACTCCTGGCGGCGGGCGACGACCTGGAAGCCCTGCTCGAGTTCCTCTACCGGCTGGTGAGGATGAGGCTCTGCGACGAGGCCTTCATCCTTGACGGCGCCGACATGGCGGCCATCGCGGCGGAGGACGGTGACGTCGACGCCCTGCAGGACACCCTGCCGCGGTGGATCCTCTTCTTCTGCATAAGCGGCTACCGCATACTTCCGGAGGAGAGGGTCTCCATACTGGAGAAGGAAACCAGGGAGATAGCCAAGCTGTGCAACGTCGGCCTGCAGGACGCCGTGGCGGGCCTTCCCGCGGAAAAGGTTCTGGACATCACCGGCCAGCCCTGCGCGGACACCTACTGGAAGTTGAGGAAGAGGGGCGCTTGCCAGGACATCTATTTTATAAGCTCCTTCGACGGCATCGCGAGATGCGTGGAGGTGATGCGGGAGTTCGCGGGCAGGAACGGCTTGCCCGTAAGGGACATCGGCGTCTACGTGCAACCGGTGTGCCAGGGACATGGGTATCACTGCGAGTTCAACATCTTCCACAAAGGGGAGGATCATGCGGAGAGGGAGAGGGTCAAGGACGCCTACGAATCGTTGTGCCGCGTGCTCTTGAACAACGGGGCCTTCTTCTCGCGCCCCTACGACCTGCTCCCGGAGATGGTCTACGAGAGGGACGCCGTGGCGGGTGGCGTCCTGCGCAAGGTGAAGAGCGTCTTCGACCCCAACAACATCCTCAACCCCGGTAAACTGTGTTTCTGAAAGGAGAAGGCAAGATGGCTTTGGAGGATTACGAATTCGGGGCCAGGTACTGCTCGCGGGATTCCATATGCAAGTTCATTCCCCAGTACGCGGTCAAGGACGCCCGCTTCGCGCAGTGCTGCCCCTCCATATCCAGGTATAACGTCCACGCCTATTCCGGCGGGGGAAGGGTGATCATGGCGACCTCGCTCCTGCAGGGAAGGGGGGAGATCAGCGAGGAGGTCAAGGAGATCATATACAAGTGCCAGCTTTGCGGCGCCTGCCAGACCTCCTGCCACATCGTCACGGAGCTGGTGGAGCCTCTGGAGATAGCGCGCGAACTGAAGTTCCGCTGCGTGGAGGAGGGCAAGGAGAACCAGGCCCTGTCGAGCGTGAGGGAAAGGCTGGTCAAGACGAACAATATCTTCGGCAAGAAACAGGCCGACAGGGGGAAGTGGGCGGAGGGCCTGAAGGTCAAGGATGCGGGCGCGGAGGCGGCCGAGGTGCTCTTCTTTGCCGGGTGCCGGCTCTCCTACGACGATTCTTTCGCGCCGGTGGCCAGGAAATCCGTGGAGCTGATGAGCGGAGCGGGGATGGATGTGGGAATACTTGGAAAAGGAGAGACGTGCTGCGGCGGCCGCCTCTTCGACATGGGTTACAGGGAGGATTTCCGCAAGCTCGCAAGCACCATCGCGAAGAAGATCAAGGCTTGTGGCGCCAAGCGCTTGGTGACCGCCTGCGGGTGCTGCTACGGAACCTTTAAGCAGTTCTTCCCCATGATGGAGCTGGATCTCGAGGGCGTCGAGCTCCTGCACATATCGGAAGTCCTCGACGACCTCATGGGGGAAGGCAAGATCGAGCTCAAGAGGGAGATACCCCTGCGCGTCACCTATCACGACCCCTGCCACCTGGGGAGGCTGGGCGAACCCTATGAACGGTGGGAGGGGCAATACGTGAAGAAGCTGGGCCTGTGGGTGGCCGAGCCCGACAGGGAGGTGAGGAGGGGCCTGGGGGGAGTCTTCGACCCCCCGAGAAACGTCATCGCGGGCATCGAGGGCATAAAGCTCGTGGAGATGAAGAGGAAGCGCGAGTACGCCTGGTGCTGCGGGGCCGGAGGGGGCGTCCTGGAGGCGTACCCGGAGTTCGCGGCCTGGACGGCCGGGGAAAGGCTGCAGGAGGCGATGAGCGAAGGCTGCGAGGCGCTGGTGACGGCCTGTCCCTGGTGCGAGACGGCCTTCAGGATGGCAGTCAAGGAAAGCGGTGTAGGCGAGCTCAAGGTGATGGACCTGGTGGACCTGGTCGCCATGGCGACATGAGCGCCGCCCGCGGACGCTTGGTTCTTTCACGACCGGATGGAGGAGGTGCGCGATGGCACTCGAGGAGAGCTCCCAGGCATATAGGCAGCTGAGGGAGATAGTGGGCGAAGAGAACATCACCACGGATCCCGTGGTCATGGACACGTACGTATGGCAGTGGCTGGGGGACCTGGTCGGCGAGAAGGGCAACTGCTTCATGCCCTTGAGGCCGGAGGCCGTCGTCCTTCCCGGCAGCACCAGGGAAGTGCAGCGGGTGGTGAAGGTCTGCAACCGCTTCGGGCTCAAGTTCAAGGCGCATTCCACGGGCTGGATCTCCTACGCCGCCCCCTTGACGGAAGGCGTCGTCATCCTGGATCTGCGCAGGATGGACAGGATCTTGGAGATCAACACCAAGGACATGTACGCGCTGATCGAGCCCTACGTGACCTTCTCCCAGTTGCAGGCCGAGTTGATGAAGGTCGGCTTGAACTGCGAGGTGAACGCGGCGGGCAGCAATTGCTCGGCGCTGGCACAGGCCGCGGCCGGTTTCGGCGCCGGTTACGGCAACTACCACATGGGGTATGGCGCGGGTACCCTGCTGGGCGTGGAATGGGTGCTGCCCGACGGGGAGGTCCTGAAGATGGGTTCTCTGGGTTCCGGCTGCGGGTGGATAACCAGCGACGGCCCCGGCCCCAGCCTCAAGGGCATCATGAGGGGGCACATGGGGACGCTCGGTGGATGCGGCGTCTTCACCAAGTGCGCCCTCAGGGTTTACCACTGGCCGGGGCCCACGGAGATCGTGTGCGAGAACGAGGCGATGCCGGGTTATGAGAGGTTCGTGAACCTCCCGGACAACATCGCCATGTATTACCTCTACTTCGACGATTACGAGAAGAGGAGCGAGGCCATCTGCAAGGTGGGGGAGGAGGACATAGGTTACGTAATGGGCTTCATGCAGAGGGGGCTGGCGATCCTCGGCCTCGCCGACACCAACGCCCACTTCGTGGACCTCAAGGAAGACCTCTTCGACGCCTTGCCGTCCATCTCGTTCGTGGTCCTTTTGGCCACCCATTCCCGGGAGGAGCTGGAGCACCAGAAAAGGGTGCTGGAGAAGATACTGGAGGAAACCGGCGGCGGGTACATCGAATTGCTGCAGCAGGAGCCCTTCAACGACGTCATAACCCTGCACCTCATCAAGGTCGGCACCCTTTCCGCGCACGCCGTCTGCGGCAGGTCGGGGGCTTTCCTGTGCGCGCCGGGCTCGAACGCCGTCACCAGGCGCATTGCAGGCAGGCTGGAGAGCCTGTCCATCGAGCTGAAGAAAAAGTACATAGAGGAGGGCAAGCTGGTGGACGACGGCGGAGAGGGCACCTGGGGCGTGGTATGGGACCACGGGCATACCATCTACATAGAGAACCTGGTGGAGTGGGATCCCGCAGACCCCGAGTCGAGCATGGCCCACGTGAGGCTGCAGGAAGAGGTGAACAAGGAGACCATAGAAAAACTGAGCTACCTCTCCTCCATGGGGACTTTCGTGGAGGAGAGCGCGAAGATGAACCCGGAGGACATGGTCAAGCTCAAGGACATGACGCCGTCGGACCTCATCGAGAAGAGCGAGGAGATGGCCGCGGCGCATTCTCCCTACGACGCGAAGTTGGGGCCGCTGCTGCGCAATTACCATGTCTGGTTGCGGAGGATAAGGGAGCAGCTGGATCCGAACAACTCCTCGGACGCCAGCCCCCCCTAAGAAGCGCGCGGCGGGAGGCCCGCGCGGGGAGGCGCGGTCCTTTCGCCGCGGGAAAGCGGGCTGGGAGGCGGAGAGCCGCCGCGTGTGGCTGTGGCGTGGTCGAAAAGGAGGTAAGGTTATGGCATTGACGTACGGGACCAAGGAATGGGACGAGGCTTACGAGGCGAAGCTCAGGGAAAGGCTGGAAAATGTTCCCAAGCCTTTCGTGGTCGGGACGCCGGAGTGGGTCCACGAGCTCAAAGAGGTGGTGAACAAGGACGACACCTACAAGAACGCGGCGAAGGGATGGGAGTACACCATAACCCTCGATGTGGGGGCGAAGCCGGAGTACGGCATCGACGAAAACGTGTGCATCTTTCTCGATATCTGGCACGGGGAGTGCAGGTCGGCGAGGATCCTCCCCAAGGAGGAGGCGGAAAAGGCGGACTACGTATTCAGCGGCACGTACGAGACATGGAAGAGCGTGGCAAAGCTGGAGAAAGATACCATGAAGCTGGTGGTGCAGGGGGAGATCAAGCTCAAGGGCGACCTCGCCAGGATGATGAAGTACGTCAAGGCGGCCAAGAGGCTGGCCGAGCTTTCGGGAGTCGTCGAGGGAGTATGGGCCGACGAGCTTCCTCCCGCCGAGCTGGAGAAGTTCAAGTCGGATATAAGAGAGCTGCGGGCCGAGTTCGGGGTATAGCGGGAGCGGCTCGCCAGCCCGCCCCAAGGTGATCGCGCCGGCCACGGTGCCGGGGCGTCGGGCCATGCGTGCGAACGGGCCGTTTCGCGTAGATCCGCTCTAAGGCAGGTGGTGAAAATGCGGGTTTGGGCACAGTGCCCCATCAGCTTCCCGGAAGAGATGAGGGATGCCGCGGGGCCCATCAGGGAGGCGTACAGCAGCACGGCGATGCGGGCATGCAGGCCCGACACGGAGGTCGCGGTCAAGTTCCCCGAGGAGGGGCTCAGGGACACCGACATCTTCTTCTGGAAATACCCCTACTTCCTGCATTATGCCCCCATAATGGAGGGGCTCTTGCAGAGCGAGAGGGAAGGATACGACGCCGCGGCGATCCTCTGCTTCCTGGTCCAGCTCGGCCCTTGGGGCGAGACGCTGGAGGAAGCGCTCGCCTCGCGGCTGGAGGCGGGCGGGGCGTTTGGGCTGGCCCTCATTGACCTCGACGGCTTTAAGGGGGTCAACGACTGCGAGGGGCACGCCCAGGGTGACCAGGTGCTGCGGGTCTTTGCGGCGGCCCTGCGCGGCGAAGGCGGCCTGCAGCGTGCGGCCCCAGGCCGGGGCGTCGAGCAGGTAGCAGTGCCGCTCGCCGAAAGTGTTGTTGACCTCCGCCACGATCGCCCGCAGCGAGCCGTCGGGCCGGTGGCAGTACCAGAAGCTCACGGGCTTGAAGGCGTAGCCCAGCGTCCGCGCGTAGGTGTGCAGCCAGACCGCGCCGTCCGCGTCCGCGATGCCATGCCGCGTCAGCAGCTCCCGCAGCCAGGCCAGCGCACCGCCGGCCTCGGGGCCACGCCCGTCGCCGTGGTCGCGGTCATGGAAACTGATCGGCGCCACTCGGTTGAGGGGCAGCCCGGCA
>OGCI01000549.1_pt1 | contig 40916 bp, 29 predicted proteins | sample 1570021 | NCBI WGS metagenome assembly OGCI01 (sample SAMN06264664, study PRJEB24512) | hot springs metagenome | isolation source: Hot spring water | place: South Africa: Tshipise | collected 2015-06-21
TGCGTCAGGCTTTCGCCCATTGCGCAAGATTCCCCACTGCTGCCTCCCGTAGGAGTCTGGGCCGTATCTCAGTCCCAGTGTGGCTGATCATCCTCTCAGACCAGCTACCCGTCGTAGCCTTGGTGAGCCGTTACCCCACCAACTAGCTGATAGGCCGCGGGCCCATCCCAGGGCGGAGGCCGAAGCTACCTTTGGTCGGCCCACTTGTGTGGGACGACATCGTCCGGTATTAGCCCCGGTTTCCCGGGGTTATCCCAGTCCCTGGGGCAGGTTACCCACGTGTTACTCACCCGTTCGCCGCTTTACTCGGGGCCGAAGCCCCTTTCACGCTCGACTTGCATGTGTTAGGCACGCCGCCAGCGTTCGTCCTGAGCCAGGATCAAACTCTCCGTGAAGTTCTGCGACACGGGCTTGCGCCCGGATCTGACTACCAGGGAGAGCTGATTAGCTCTCAAAGTGTGTCTCGCTGACCGCTTGCGCGGTCGCGGACGGGGCCAAGGAACGCTCCCTCCAAGAAGGAAGAAACGCCCTTGGAGATTCGTTGCTGGTGGATCGGCGGGAAGACCGATCCGACAACGCTGTTCAGTTTTCAAAGACCACTGCGCCCTTGGGCGCGGCGGGGAAGATTAGCACCACCCTGCGGTGCCGTCAACTGCCCCCTCACAATAAAACAGCCGCCTCACTCTCCAGCACAGGCGGCTTACGAAGCGGAGGCTATCGCACTCGCCTAACCGCTCGTTCTCCCCTCATGATACGTGCTGTCGAGCAGTTGGTGTTTCATCGTGAGGCTAGTATTCTAGACCCCTCGACCCCATTTGTCAATGCCGATCGCAACCTTGGGTGAGCACTGGGCAAACGCTTCGACTGCAGACATACCGTCTCCCCCACGCGCGATGGTCGACCGTCACTGCTTTCACTCCACCGAGAGTCGGCGCATCCCGGCCCCCACTTTGAGTAGCTCTTCGCGCGGAACACCCCGCCCAAACACACCGTACCAAAGACCGGCGTTCTGCCACTGGATGAGAGTCCCTCCATTGATGTCGAAGAGTTTAGCTGGACACCCAGCGACTTGCGGTACAGCCTCACCGGGGGTTTCCCCCACGTCCCCACGGAAATTCTCCAGCACCACGAGCCAGCCTTGCGGCAGCCGGTAAAGGACCTCCACCTGGGTATCAGCATCCTGCCCTATCACACGCGGATTGTCATAGTGAGGCCCGTTGTACTCACTGGGGTCTGCGAGTTCGGTCATAGGCCACCATGACTCAGCCAGTTCGGCCCCTGGGGGAAGATAGGTGGGGTGGAACATCTCCAGAAGCGGGTTGGCCTTGGCGAGAGAGACGAAGAGTTCGTCGGCGGTCCTATTCACACCTTCATTCTCCGAAGTGGGTGGGGCCAGCGTGTCCGTCGCGGACACTGGCGAACTGCTCCGTGGCGGTCGATCGGATACGGCTGTGCCCGGCGTGGCTTCTCCTCCGCAGGAGGCCACCCATAGCAACAGACATAGGAGCAACAATGTCCCCCCCAACCGCCACCTCGCATGCCCAGCAAGCATCTTGCCTCCCTCGTCTTGACCTTCCGCCCGGCGGCCCCCTCCTCACCATAGATCGAGGGCCCGCGCTCATGATAGCGAGCGGCCGTCTGCGGACGGGTAGGACTTTGGTTGTATCTCTGCCCCACACGATCGCATGGGCAGTGGGGAGACACGTCTCGTCGAGGGCTGCGCCGAGTCCCTTAGGACTAAGGTGACCCTCCCCCTTGCGTGGTCGGTCCTACGCGCTTCAGCAGGACCACGCCTTCTTTAGAGTAGATCGGTACGAAGCCCTCGTCGGCGAGGGTGGGCCAGATCTCGGCAGCCGGACCCTGCATCCGGTCTGGTCGTTCAAGCACGTATTCGACCCTGTCCGCCTCTGGCAACCGTTTACCCCGCATCGAGTTGTCACCCCAGTAGGCGGCCCAGAAGGGGGTGGGATAGTCATAGATCTCCTCGCGGTGCGTGAGGTGGGTAGTGAATCTGGACCGAGCGCACACCACAGCGTCCTCGGGGATAAGAGCTATCGCCTCTCGTAAGGCCGCGGCTTCAGGTCCTTGGGGATCGGGCACTCCTTCAGGCACCTGGGACCACTGGAACGGGCCCCACAGACCAGCCGACCATATGGCAGCCACGCAAAGGCCGACGGCCAGAATCCGTCTGCCCGACAGCCGGGGAGCTTTCTCCAGCGCGAAGATGGCTGCCGCCATCAGCCCAGCGACGAGCAGGCTGGTGTAGTGGTAGCGGATGTTGTATTGGTAGAGGAAAGTCGACAGCAGGTTCATGACCAGAACCGGCACTGCCACCAAGGTGAACTCGCTCAAGAGCGGCAACAGTAGCAAAGGCGCGAACAGCTGTATCAAGTACTTGACCTTGTCGGCGCTCAACATCTGAGCTGCCACCTGCCAAGGCTCCTCCCATGCCGTCGCCGCCAGGCCTTTCAGGCCGCCGAAGGGGATGCGGAAAGCATCCAGCTTGGCTGGTCCGACCCCACTGAGACCCGGCTGGACAAAAAAGACGGTCACGAAGAACCAGAGCGCGGCGAGATACACGGTCACCAGTCCAATCCGCCGGTCATACTTCAGGGCCACCCATAGGCCCAAGGGGACCACCAGCAAGGGGACGTCCTCCTTCACAGCCAAGAGCAGCACCACCATAGCCAGGAAAGGGCGCCACCGGCGCACACACACGAAGTACACCGCCCCCAGCAGAAGCGGCACTTCGAAACTGTCCGGATGGAAATTCTCCAGGTTCAGCCACCCCACCGCCGGCATCAACAGATAGCCGACTACCGGGAAAAGGGCGAACCACGAACTACGCAGAGCCTTCCGAGCCAAGAGGAACACAGGGATCGCCGCCACAGCGAGCGCTAGTGTCTGTGCCACCAACAGGACGTGGGCCGAGGGCCATATCCAGTAGAAGGGGACCAGCAAGAAGAGAATGTATGTGGCGTGGTCAGCAAAAAGGTTCAGGCCCATAATGGTCACAAAGGGCTCTCGGAAGCGACTGAGAAGCCACACTCCCTGGTCAAATATGCCAAGATCGAATCCCGGCGAAAAGAAGGCTTCGAACTTCCCAATCGAAAAGCGCCCGAAGTAGAGAGCGTAAGCCAGCATCGCCAAGAGCAGCAGAATGCGAGGCACGGTCTCCGTGCGCCACTGCTCGTCAGAAGAGTAGGGTCGAAGACCCCCGTGATCGCGAGTCTCTACTCCCGCGCGTCTGGTCCAGGCCGATCCAATTGGGCGAACCAGTCCACGCATGGGCCGCCACCTATCTCAGGCGGAGGAACTTTCGTTTGCCCACTCGCAACACCGCGCCGCGCAGCCTGTCGGCAGCCAATTCCGCATCGACATCGACAACGACCTCGTCATCGATGCGTACCCCGCCTTGTGCGATCAGGCGTCGCGCCTCGCTGTTGGAGCCCACCAGCCCCACGGCAGTCAGCAGCCGAGGCAACCAGACCCGTCCCTCCTTCAGGACCTCCGTTGGGAGATCCCTTTCCTCGATGGTCTCGGGTTGCTCCTTTTCTTTGAAGACGCGGTCGAACTCAGCTCTTGCCTTTTGAGCCGCCTCGGTCCCGTGGTACAGAGTCACCAGCCGCTCAGCGAGGTCCCGCTTGGCTTGCGCCGGATGATAGGTTCCCGCCTCCAGACCTCGCTCCACTTCCCGCACCTCGCGCAGACTCGCGCCCGTCAGCAGCTCGAAGTAGGGCACTATCAGGTGGTCGGGGATCGACATGACCTTGCCGAACATCTCTCCGGGGGGATCGCTGACGCCGATGTAGTTGCCATAAGATTTCGACATCTTCTGTTCGCCGTCGGTCCCCACCAGCAAGGGCACGGTGAGGATGCTCTGGGGGGGCAGGCCATAAGCTTCCATGATGTTCCTGCCCATGAGCAAGTTGAACTTCTGGTCAGTGCCGCCCAACTCTATGTCGGCTCGCACAGCTACACTGTCGTAACCTTGTAGCAGCGGGTACATGAATTCGAGCATCGATATGGGTTCGTTCTCCGCGTATCTCTTCGCGAAGTCGTCCCGCTCCAGCATGCGAGCCACCGTGGTCGTGGCTGTAAGCCTGAGGACCTCGTCCATGCGCAGGGGTGCCAACCAGTCCCCGTTGCGGGTGAGCTCCACCTTGTCCATATCGAGGACCTTGGCCGCCTGCTCCACGTAGGTGCGAGCGTTGACCTCGATCTCCTCAGCGGACAGCCGCGGGCGGGCCTTCGAACGTCCGGAGGGGTCGCCCACTCTGGCCGTGAAATCTCCGATGATTAGGACCGCCGTATGCCCGAACGCTTGGAACTGCGCCAGCTTTCTCAGTACGACCGTGTGACCCAGGTGGATATCGGGTGCTGTGGGATCGACTCCCAGCTTGACGCGTAGCGGCCTCCCCTCCTTGCGAGCCTTGATCAGTTGGTCAAGGAGAGCTCCTTCGGGAAGGACGTCCACACTGCCTAAGAGAAGCTCTTGATACTCTTCCCAGATCTCGCTCGGGGCCTGGGTCCCGCTCAATCCTTGCTCCATGCCTGACCTCCCGCGCGGCAGAATATCACGCGCAGCTTCGGACCGGTGTAACATCGAACCATCATGAGGTCCGCAAGCATGACGACCCCGAGCCCACGCTCAGGATTCGGCCGCAGGCTGCTGCGTTCATTGCCTCTGGTTGCTGGATTGGGAGTAGTGGCTTTTCTCGCCCTGATCGCAGGAGCCTACGTGGGTATCACGCGCAGCCTTCCCCCGCTGGACCTGGAGGCCTACGCAGTGGAGGCCCCGCAGGTCACCAAGATCTACGACGCCTCGGACCCCCCTGTTCTCATCGCTGAGCTTAGGGGGCTGGAGAGCAGGGCTGCCCTCACCGCAGACCGGATCCCTCAGATCATGCGCGACGCAGTCGTAGCAATCGAAGACCAGGACTTCTACGCTCACAGTGGAGCCAGTGTTTTCTCGATACTCCGGTCGGCGTGGGCGGCATTGCGGGGAACAAGTATGGAACGGGGAAGCTCGACCATCACCCAACGCTTGGTCAAGAACGCCTTTGTCTCCGCCAAGAGCGCTGCAGACCCAGAGCTTGCAGAGACCGCTCTTGCATACCAGCTGGAGGGCAAGTGGTCCAAGGAGAAGATCCTCAACGAGTTCTTGAACGTGGCCTACTTCGGCGAGGGAGCCTACGGGTTGGAAGCAGCCGCCCGTACCTATTTTGGCGTGGAACCCGAGGAGCTGGACCTGGCCCAGGTTGCTCTCCTGGCCGGGCTTCTGGACGCCCCGTCGGCTTACTCACCCTTCCGGGATTCCGAGGCTGCTCTTGCCCGGCGTGACTTGGTCCTGAACAAGATGTACCAACAGCGGTACATCACGAGTAGCGAGCTTCAGAAGGCCCTGGCTAAACCTCTGCGCCTGGCGGGCAGGCACCCGTCAGCAGAGACAAACCAAGTGGACAATGCCTCCCTGTCCCCCTGGGTGGAGCTGATCCGTGAACAGCTTGTGGCTCGCTACGGAGCCTCGGCTGTGCTCAAGGGCGGGCTCCGCGTCTACACCAGTCTGATCGCAGACCTGCAGCAGGCAGCCGAGAGAGCGATTGCCACGGTGCTTGACCGCCCCGGAGGTCCATCCGCAGCCTTGATCTCGTTGGACCTTGAGACGGGAGGCATCGCTGCCTTAGCCGGTCTTGGAAGCCCTCATCCTTGGAAACTCGACGGCAGCAGCCCCAAGGGAACCGAGCTTGGTACGGCCTTCATCCCCTTTGTGCTTGTCACGGCCCTCGAGCAGGGGATAAGTCCTGAAACTGTACTCGAACCACGGCCGACGCCAGAGTCTCAAGCAGTCCCAAGCGAGGTGTCGTCGCCCGAGAGACCGCTTGATCTCGCGACAGCTGTGGCAAGCGCTTCCGTTCCGGTCCTAACCACGCTGATAGAGAGGCTAGGATCGGGTGCAGTGGCTAAGACCACCCGTGCCATGGGGCTGTCCGCTCCTTCAGGCTCAGAGACACCTTCGGCCTTGGCCCAGGGGAGGACTGGCAATCCTATTAACTTGATCGAACTTGCTTTGGCCTACGCCACCCTTGCCTCAGGCGGCGAGAGTCTTGCGGCCTCGCTGACTCTCGACCCCTCGCGTGGCAACCTGCCCATGTCTATAGTCCGCGTCCTCGACCACGATGGGGCTCTCATCGATCAGAACGAAGCCTCCCGCGCGCAGGTGCTCGATCCCGGACTGGCGGAGATCAGTACAGGTTTGCTAGAGCAGCAGCTCGCAAGTGGCGCCGCGCGGGCGGCCGCCCTCGGCCGCCCCGCGGCTGCCCAGCCTGGTACCAGCACCGACCAGGGGGATGCTTGGTTCATAGGCTGGACCCCGCAACTCCTCACGGTCGTGTGGGTAGGCTATGGCGATGAGCGACGCCCTCTCACCGATGTCTACGACACTGGGGTGACCGGAGTGGATCTCGCCGCTCAAATCTGGAACCTGTTTATGACAGAGGCCCTTTCTGAAGTGCCGCCCACCTCTTTCTCCACTAGCAATCTACGGCGCTATGTCACCCTGGAAGTGTGCGAGGAGTCGGGGCTACTTCCGGCGCAGTTCTGCCCTTCCACCACCAAGCGGCTGTTCCGAGCAGACAGCATACCCGTCGAGGTATGCCCCCTCCACTCACCCAAGGAAGTCCCGGTGCCCCGGGTGGTGGGGCTTGCGGTGCAGAGAGCCGTCGAGGTTCTTGCCGCCGCTCGCTTCCTGACCGACCAGGTCCTGGACCGCTCTTCTCTACAGCCCACCGGGACAGTCGTCTCCCAACGCCCGCCGGCTGGCTCCTTGCTACACGAGGGTCAGACCGTGGTTCTAGCGGTCTCCACCGGAGAGAACCGAGCCACGGTACCTGACGTGCGAGGCCTGTCGCTAGAACAAGCCCTGGCCAAGCTATCTGCAGCAGGGCTCCGCGGCACGAGTACCTATGTCACCGACCCAGCTCCTGCCGGTGTCGTGCTCACGCAAGACCCCACTCCAGGGAAGATCGTGGCCAGAGGTTCGCTGGTGACTCTGACCGTCAGTTCCGGACCGGCAGAAACGCCGCCGACCAGCTAGCGCCTAGGACAGGTCAGCGCCGTCGATAGGAGCCGTGACCAGGTCCACCCCGGGACACCGTGCCGGGGCGCTGCCCGCGGACACCCTGCCCGGATGCTAACGGTCGGCGCCGTACCGGTACTTGGCGCATTTCGCGGCGCACCTTCTCGTGACGGGTGCCAGAATTAGGCTCGGCTCACCCGGATGAAACCGGAGCAGGGGATGATCTCCACCCCCTGACGCTCATACTCGTCGACGATCAAGTTCATCCCCAGCGAATCAGACGCAGCGTGACCGGCGATGACCACAGTCAGCTTCTCTTCTTTTGCGCGTTTGCGGTGCTCCTCCCCCATGTGCATCCCGACGATGGTCCCCACTCCCGCCTCGGCCAGTTTGCTCAAAGACTCGACGGGACCAGAAGTACCCCCCGTCATATCCACCATGATGCGGCCCGTCCGTCTCTTGCCATCGCCCTCGAAGATGGTGGGGCCGGCCCCTTCCAGGACCGCCTGGCGGTACTCGGGGATACTCTTGAGCATGTCGAGCAGCTCGTCCACCGTGGCGTCGCTGCCCAGTTCGTCGCACCGGGCTTGGAGATACTCATTTACCTTGTTGTCAGCGGGGGTGTGGCAGCACATGTAGGGAAGACCCAGTAGGCGGGCTGCGGCTAGTGTGCGTTCGTTGTTGCGAGGGTGGAGAGCCCGCATGATCTCGGCCATCCGCTCTCCGAGCACAGCATCACCATAGGCCACTGAGACTCCGAACCGCCTCCACACATCAGCCTGGAGGCCCATCACTTCCTCGAGCCGAGCAAGGGCCCGTCCTTCGGGGTGATGGGCGAGCAACAGATCGATCCGCCGACCTTGGGCGCGCAAGCGGTCGGCCAGGAGCACCTCCCCGACCTCCATGTCTATTCCCACCAGGACACTCGCGACCTCGGTGTCTGGGTCTCCCAGCAGGATCCTGGTGTCGGCATAAGGATTGACTAGACTCTCCTCATCGAACTCCCAGCGCCTGCTTTCGGGAAGCTCAGCAAAAGTCTTGCGAGCTCGCGCCAATACCAACGCGACACCTTCCTGCCCGCGGGGATCGGCTGCCATCCCCGCCTGATAGGCATACTCATACATGTCTTTGAGTCTCATCTGGCCGGTCCTCTCTCTTCGCGCCCTAGGCGACTGACGTAGGGGCTACCCAACCAATAGTAGCGGAGTGGCAACTCGCTTCCGCGCGAGATCCCCACCCTCACCGTCACCCCCACCGGCGGACGGGTCCCGTCGTCGATGAGGTACAGCCCCGAAGGTTCCCCCAACTCGCTACCGTTAAGCTCAGGGGTGATGCCGAGCAATCTGCCCACCACTCCCGGGCCCCGGGCTCCCTCGAAAGAACGAATGAGCACCGCGGCTCCCACTCCTTCTCGCTCGCAGACTAGATTGAGTAGGTAGTGGATGCCATAGCTCAAGAACACGTAGATGCTCCCTGGCGGCCCGAACATAGCCGAATTACGGCGGGTGAGGCCCTTAGCTGCGTGACAAGCCGGGTCGTTTGCAGGGAGATACGCTTCGACCTCGGAGAGGCGACCGCCACCCCGGCCTTCCCGCCAGATGATCTTCCCGATCAGATCTCGAGCCACCTCGTCGGCGCCCCGCGCAAAGAACTCGGGGCCCAGCAGACAACCGCTCGGCCGCAGGCAAGACTCGTCTCTCAAGCATTCCTGCATGATCGGCTTCAGATGGTAGCACGACCGCCCTGGCCGCCCGTCGGCGACACGAGCTCCCAAATGACCTGCAGCCGCCTGCCCAGGGGAGGCGTGCACATCCTACTGCCCTGAGCGCCCCCCCTGCAGACGCTCCAGCGCTACTTCGGCCAGACGGATCTGCTCCTTCACTCTCTCCGGGGCAGTGCCTCCCGGAGAGACCTTAGCGGCAACGACCTTCTCCAGATCGACGAGCGAGTAGTACTCCTCGTCGAACAGAGGGCTAAGGCTCTTGAGCTCATCCAGCGTAACCTGGGAGAACGATCTTCCCTCTGCGGCGAGGAGTGCCACCAACCGTCCGGCCAGACGGTGGGCCTCACGAAAGGCAAGGCCTTTCCGCACCAGGTAGTCAGCCACGTCGGTCGCCTGGGCATAACCGCCCTCGGCAGCCTGACGGCACCGGGTCTGGTCGACAGTCAAACCAGCGAGCATCTCCGCCATGGCGGCCAGGCAAAGATCGAGGTCCTCACGGGTCCTGAAGACGTAGAGTTTGTCCTCTTGGAGATCTTTGTTGTAGGCGAGAGGCAGCCCTTTGAGAAGACACCCCAGGCCTTGGAGACGGGCCAAGAAGGCCGCGCTCTTGGCTCGCACCAGTTCAGCGGCGTCGGGATTGCGCTTCTGAGGCATGATGCTCGAACCCGAGGTCCAGCTTTCCGGAAGCTCTACGAAGCCGAACTCTTGAGAACTCCACAGCACCAGCTCCTCGGCCAGGCGCGACAGCTGGAGCCCGCAGGAAGCCGCCAAGGCCAAATAGTGGAAGGCGGCATCCCGTGCAGCTACGGCGTCCATGGCGTTCGGCGCCACCCGAGAGAACCCCAGCTCGGCCGCCACCCATTCTCGGTCAAGCGGATAATTGACGCCGGCCAAGGCTCCAGCTCCTAGTGGCATCCAGGAAAGCTCCTCCCAGGCCGCGAACCGCTCACACTCGCGCTGGAAGGCGAAGAGGTGAGCAAGCAGGTGATGGGCAAACACCACGGGCTGGGCCCGTTGGAGATGGGTATAGCCGGGGAAGATCGTCCTCTCATGAACCCGAGCTTGGTGTAGGAGGACCTCCATCAAGGCCAAGATGCCGGCCCGATGTCCTGCCACCGCGTCCCGCAGGTATAGGTGGAGATCCAGAGCCACCTGGTCGTTGCGGCTCCGGCCCGTGTGCACCTTTCCGCCCACTGGACCGACCAGCTCAACAAGGCGCCGCTCGACGGCCATGTGGATGTCCTCGTCTTCGAGACTCCACACGAACCTACCCTCGACCACTTCGCGCTCGATTTCTTGGAGGCCCCCTAGGATCTGGTCCCGTTCCGCGTCGCTCAAGACGCCGATCCGAGCCAGCATGCGGACGTGGACTATGGAGCCCTTCACGTCATAGGGAGCAAGGACGTGGTCAAAAGGAATGGACGCATTCAACTTCTCAAAGAGAGGGGCCTGTTCCTCCCGGAAGCGGCCGCCCCAGGGCTTGGTCGTGCCTTTTCCGTCTGCTCCGTTCTTCTGGTCGTCATCCACCCGCTGACTCCTCACCCCGTCCTTGCATCCTTGCTCAGTCCTAGAGCAACCCCTGGCGCTTGCGGGCCCATACCTCCACTGGCAGGCCCCAGAGTTGGATGAAACCTTTGGCGGACTCGTGGCTGAAGGTGTCACCCGCCCCGTAAGTGGCCAGGTCGGGCACATAGAGAGAGTTGGGCGAGCGCCTGCCTACTGGCATACACGAGCCCTTGTAATAGCGCAACCGCACTTCACCGGTGACCACTTTCTGAGTCTCCTCCACGAACGCCCGTAGAGCAGCAGCTAGAGGGCTGAACCATAGGCCCTCGTAGATGAGTTCCGTCAGCCTCTGGTCCACGCCCGTCTTGAAATGCTGGAGTTCCCGGGTGAGAGTGAGGTCCTCCAACTCGCGGTGCGCCATGATCAGAGACAGGGCTCCCGCCACTTCGTAGGTCTCCCGGCTCTTGATACCCACCAGGCGGTTTTCCACCATATCCACCCGGCCGAAGCCGTGAGCGCCTGCCAACTCATCGATCTTCTGTACTAGAACCGTGGGTTCGAGCCGCTCGCCGTCCAGTGTCAGCGGAATGCCCTCCTCGAACCCTATCACCACCTCCAGCGGCTGGTCAGGCGCCTTCCAGGGATCCACCGTGAACTGGTAAGCATCCCCCGGAACCGGCGCCCACGGGTCTTCCAGCTCACCACACTCAATGGCCCTCCCCCACAGGTTTTCGTCTATGGAATAGGGGTTCTTCTTGGTGAGCGGGAGCTCGATACCACGCTCAGCAAGGTAATCGAGAAGTTGGGGGCGCGTCATCCCCCACTCACGAGCCGGCCCCAGAACAGTCACGGACGGATCGAGGCAGCGCACCGAGACGTCTATGCGGACCTGGTCGTTCCCCTTGGCGGTACAACCGTGCGCCACCACCTTGGCGCCGAACTCGTGAGCGACCTCCACCATCTTCTTGGCTATCAAAGGCCGCGACAGGGCGGAATGCAGAGGATACTTGCCCTCGTAGAGAGCATTGGACTTGAGCGCGGGGAAGACAAAGTCTCTGAGGAACTCCTCTCGGGCGTCGACGATCACAGCCTCGGCAGCCCCCGCCTTGAGCGCCCGCTCACGGGCGCCCTCCAGGTCTTTCATCCGCCCCACGTCTACCAAGACACAGATGACCTCGTACCCGAAGTTCTCCTTTAGGTACGGGATCAGGGCGGAGGTGTCCAGCCCTCCCGAATACGCAAGAACACAATTCTCTTTTGCCATTTCTCTCAGCCTCCCAGCTGGATAAGGTAGTCCTGTACAGCCTTGGCGGTCTCCGCATCCTGGGTCACCACGATCACAGTGTCGTCGCCAGCCACGCAGCCCAGTATGCCTTCGTGCTCCAATTCATCTATGACCCGGCCTACTCCGGGTGCGGCCCCCGGGTCGCAGCGCACCACGAGCAGGTTCTGCGCAGCTAGGATGCCGCGGCCGAACTCCCGCAACATGCGCCCGCAGGCGGTGGGTGGATCCGGCCGCTCCTCCGAAGCGGGGACGAAGACATAGCGCACGCGGCCTAAAGGGTCCCGGGCCTTATGCAGACCGAGCTCCCGCAGGTCACGACTGACGGTCGCCTGGGTGGCCGAGCAGCCAGCCGCCTGCAGCTCCTCCACCAACTCCCGCTGGTTGGAGATAGGCCTCTGTTTGACTATCCGGCGGATCAACTGTTGGCGCTGACGCTTGTTCATGGGAACAGCCCCCTCTATGCCCAGGTGGACCCGACCTCGTTGACGATCTTCGTCCCGACACCAGCATCATCGGTCATTATCTCGAGGAGCACGCAGTGAGGGATGCGGCCGTCGACGATGTGAGCAGCCTTCACCCCGCCCCGCAGACTGGTGATCACGGCCTCCGCTTTGGGGATCATGCCCTTCGAGATACGCCCCTCTTGGACAAGGGTTTCCACGTCGCGCACAGTACACTCCGAGATGCGGGACTTCTCGTCCTGAGGGTCGCTCAGTAGCCCCGGCACATCGGTAATGAAGATGACCTTCTCAGCCCGGAGTGCTGCTGCCAGAGCAGCCGCGACCGTGTCCGCGTTGATGTTGTAACTCTCGCCTGCACGGCCCGCTCCTATGGAGGCCACTACCGGGACGTAGTCCTTCTCGAGCAGCGCGAGCAGCTCGGTGTTGACCTCGACTACTTCCCCCACCAGACCGAGGTCGAGCACCGCCCCGTCCGCTCCCCGCTTGAGCAACTTCTGGGCTTTTAACAGAAGACCGTCGTCGCCGCACAGCCCGACGGCTGGGGCCCCCTTGCTGTTTATGAGACTGACGATCTGCTTGTTGACCTTGCCGACCAGGACCATCTTGGCCACCTCCATGGTGGCCTCATCGGTCACGCGCAGACCCTCCACGAACTTGACCGGGAGGTCGAGACGCTTCATGTAACTGCTGACCTCATTTCCACCGCCGTGAACGATGATCGGCCTGATGCCCACATACCGAAGAAGAGCAATGTCGGTGGCGAACTCGTCCTTGAGGTCAGCCGAACTCATGGCCGCTCCCCCATACTTGATGACCATGGTGGTACCGCTGAACATCCTTATGTAAGGGAGCGACTCCAGCAGAGTCTCTACTCTCTTCTTGTACGACTCGCGCATCTTCAGCCCTCAGGTGTGGTACTCGGCGTTGATGGTGATGTAGTCGTGGCCCAGGTCTGAGAAGAAAACGAACCAGGAAGCCGGGCCCAGGCCGAGATCAACACGGATCTCTATCTCGGGCTGCTTCATTGCTTCCCCTAAAGCTGTCTTCTCCGCCGGGGGAAGCGGCCGAGCCGCCCCTTCAGCAAAGGTCAACACGTCTGCCAACCAGAGCGAGGCATCCGGCACCTTGCGACCGGCCAGGGCCGCGCCGGCCGCGCTCACGATCCGTCCCCAGTTGGGATCCCCCCCGTGCATGGCCGTCTTCACCAGCGGCGAATCTGCTATAGCCCGCGCCACGTGGGCTGCCTGACGCTCGTCTTCAGCCCCCGTGACCTCGACCTTGATCACTTTGGTCGCCCCTTCACCGTCCGCAACGATCATTAGGGCCAGGTGGAGCAGGAGGGACTCCAAGGCCCCCTCGAACTTGGCCAGATCATCCGCGGTCATGGATACGCGCGAGGCTCCGCTAGCCAAGAAGAACACGCTGTCATTGGTGCTCATCTCGCCGTCCACGGTGATGCGGTTGAAGGTCCGGTCGACCGTTCGCCGCAACAAGGACTGCGCCTGCTCATTGCTGAGGCGGGCATCGGTGGTGACCACGCAGAGCATGGTGGCCATGGCAGGCGAGATCATCCCCGCCCCCTTTACGCAGCCACCCAGCCGCACTGGCCCCTGCGCAGTCTGGACCGCAAGCGCCGTGACCTTGGGAAATAGATCGGTGGTCAAAATGGCGCGGGCGAATGCTGGACCTCCATCAGCCTGGAGGGCAGCCGCCGCTTGGCGCACACCTCGGGTGGCCACGTTCAAGTCAAGTGGCACGCCGATGATCCCCGTCGAGCCCACGGCGACCTGCGCGGGCGGCACCCCCAGCGCCTCCGCACACGCCTGCCTCATGCCACGAACGACCGCAAACCCCGACTCTCCCGTGCACGCGTTGGCGTTGCCGCTGTTGATCACTACCGACAGCAGATGACCGAGGTCGCATTCCTCGCGGTCGACGATGATCGGCGCGGCGGCAAAGGCATTGGTCGTGAAAACCGCAGCCGAGGCAGCTTGCCCTCGGTATTCGGGCGCTATTGCCAGCACCGCCATATCCGGACGCCCGCTTTCTTTGATCCCAGTGGCAAGACCTGCGGCTAGGAATCCCCGGGGGTAGGTGAGGCCAGGTGACCCCGTTTCGGTTCCCACCAGGCTCACCCCTGCGGGGAACTTGAGAAAACGCGAGGCCAGTGGATTCCTTACCACCGGATGCTCGGCCCCGGAGGCGCTGACTGGAGCGCTCATACCCTCCTCCGCAGTCCGGCATCTTCTGGTAGACCGAACATGATGTTCATGTTCTCTACTGCCTGTCCCGAGGCCCCCTTGACCAGATTGTCGATGACGGTGAAGACCTTGACCACCCCAGCCGCCTTGTCCTCGCGCACGGTCAGACGACAGTAATTGGTATGGACGACCTCGGACAGACTGGGAGCATGGTCGCAGACCTCGACGAAGGGCTCGGCCTGGTAGTAGGCCCGGTAGCGTTCAAGCCAAGCCTCGGTCCCCATAAGACCAGCCTTGGGCCGGAAATAGAGCGTGCTCAGAATCCCCCGGTCCACCGGCAGAAGGTGCGGAGTAAAGGAAATCGCTAAGAAGCGGCCAGCGGCCAGAGCCAGCTCCTGCGCCATCTCGGCCGTGTGGCGATGGCCCACTTCGCTATAGGCTTTGAAGTTCTCGTCAACCGAGCAGAAGTGGGTCTTCTCCGTGGGAGTGCGTCCCGCTCCTGAGACCCCCGACTTAGAATCCACGATGACCCCGCTCTCGTCGATCTCATCGACCACCGGGAGCAGGCCCAGCAGCATGCCTGTCGGATAACAGCCCGGATTCGCCACTATGCGGGCTTTGGCTATCTCGGCCCGGTAGCGTTCCGGCAGTCCGAAAACGGCCTCGCTGACCAGGTCGGCCCGGGGGTGTCTGAAACCGTACCACTCCTCATAGTCTCTGGGCTCCTTCAGCCGGTAGTCGGCGCTCAGATCCACCACCCGACAGCCGGCTTCCACGAGCTCCGCCACCACACTGTGAGCCTCCCCGTGCGGATAGCACACGAAAACCACTTCCGAACCCTGCACCGCATCGAGGGAGTACTCGCGGTAGATCCCTTGCACCCGTAGGTGCGGGAACACCTCGCTCACGCGACGTCCCACATACGACTTAGAGGTAAGCGTCTTGATCTGCACGTGGGCATGACCGTCAAGGATGTCGGTGAGTACTGCTCCCGTGTATCCCGTGGCCCCCACGATACTCGCTGTGATCACCTTCCTGCCTTTCGACCCGTTACTGCCGACTGTTCTGCATCAATATACAAGATGCTGCAATTCTTTGCAAGGGACGACTGCGCGAAAACGACCACAGCGGACTGCCCCGGCGTCACAGCAGAAAGCCACTCGAGAAACCTCGGACCCGCACTGGCGAAGTCTGCATCTCGCCTATGACGTCTGGGCTTTACGTCCGGGCGGCGAAACCCGCGCTGAACCGTCCGCCCCCTAGCCGCGAAGCTCCGCTCCCAGCTCTTTGCGTAGACACGCAAGCATCTTGGCCCGCAGCTCGTTGACTTCCCCTTCACTCAGGGTCCGCTCAGGCGAACGGAAATTCAGACGCAGAGCCAGGCTCTTCTTGCCCGGGGGTACCTGCGCGCCCTCATAGAGATCGAACAATCGCACCTCTTCCAAGAGGGGACCGGCGGCCTCCCGCACGCGGGCTACCAACTCGGCCGCTGGCAACGACTTATCCACCACCAACGCTAGGTCTTGTTCGACAGGGGGAAAGGCCAGCAGATCGCGAAACATCGGGATCTCATCCGCACACTCAAGAAGCTGCTCTAGATCCAATTCGGCCGCTGCTGCCGGGCCGCGTAGATCGTAGGCTTGGAGCACCGAGGGATGCACCTCACCGACCCACCCTAGCACCGACCCTTCCGCGGAACACACCGACGCGCTCCTACCAGGGTGGAGGAAGGCCGCTCGTTCGCACTCCTCGCCCTGCAGCGCCCGGAACCGAAGCTCGCAGTGAAGTCCGTCGGCCAACCGCTCCAACAGACCCTTGATCAGGAAGAAATCCACCGTCGCCTGGGAGCGGAGCCAACCAGCGGGCTCCCACGGGCCCAGACAGAGGATGCCGCAATGTAGGTCCTCGCGGGGCAGAGAGGCGCCTTGAGGAATGAAGACCCTGCCCACTTCGAAAACGTGCACCCTCTCCTCGCGTACGGCAAGGTTCCGCTGGGCAGTCGCCAACAAGCCAGGCAACAAAAGAGTACGCATCATGCTCTGCTCGGCGCTGAGCGGGTTGGCGATACGCACGCCGTCTCTCAGGGAATCGGCTGGAGCCAGCCGGAGACGGTCGGGCCACCGGTCATCGGTGAAACCGAAGTTGATGACCTCGGTGAGCCCCGCGCCTACCAAGAGATCCTCCACTCGCCGACGTAGTCGTTGCGAGCGGTTCAGGCCGCCGTGGCCTTGACGGCGAGCCGGTAGCGTGGAAGGAAGCCGCTCGAGACCATGGATGCGGGCGATTTCTTCGATGAGGTCTATCTCTCTCTCCAGATCGCGCCGGAAAGACGGCGCCTCCACCAGGAGCTCTCCGCCCGCCGGAGTCACCTGGCAGCCCAATCGTTCCAGGATAGTCTGGGTCTCCGCCTGCGCAACCTCCGTGCCGAGCACCTTGGCCACCCGCTGGGGGCGTAGCCGGAGACGCCTGGGTACGTGTTCGTAGGCCCGCACGTCGATAGTGCCCACCGACACCTCGCCCCCGGCAAGCTCCACGATCAGACTGCAAGCCATGTCCAGGGCCAGAGGCACCATCTCCGGGTCCAGGCCCTTTTCGTAACGAGTGGAGGCCTCTGAGCGGAGGCCCAGCGCCGCCGAGGTGCGCATGATGGACGGGCCCGCAAAAGTAGCCCCTTCCAGGAGCACGTCCGTGGTGCTCTCGCTGATCTCGCTTTCCTCGCCGCCCATGATGCCCGCGACCACAGAGGCCCGTTCCGCGTCGGCGATCACCAGCATATCGGGAGTCAGCCGGCGAAGCTCGCCATCCAGAGTGACGATCGTCTCTCCCGGGAGAGCTCTCCGCACGATGATGCGGCCGCCTCGTATGGTGCGTAGATCGAAGGCGTGCAGGGGCTGACCCAGTGTCCACAACACGTAGTTGGTAACATCCACCACGTTGCTGATGGGACGCAGCCCAGCATGAGCCAGGCGTGCCTTGAGCCACAGGGGCGATTCGGCCACCGTCACCCCGCGGATGACGCGTGCCGCGTAACGGGGGCAGAGATCCGGAGCCTGCACCTCGATGGCGATGTCCTGATCGATGGTCCGCGAACCCCAGGGGACCGAGAACGCGAGGTCTTCGGCGAAGGGGGCTCCGGTGATGCCGGCGATCTCTCGGGCAAGACCACGGACCGAGAGGCAGTCGGGCCGGTTGGGAGTGACCTCGACCTCGAGGACCCAATCGGATAACTGGAAGTGACTGGCGAGGAGCTCGCCAGCCTGCCATTCCGAGGGCAGCACCATGATGCCCGCGCTCTTAGCCGCCAGGCCTAACTCCGCCTCCGAGAGGATCATGCCCGAAGAGACCACACCCCGCAGCTTGGCCTCCTTGATGCGCGTGCCACCCGGCAACACCCCGCCGGGAAGCACCACCGCCACCGTCTGCCCAGCGGCCACGTTGGGAGCGCCACAGACTATGGTGCGCGGAGCCGCCTCGCCCACCTCCACCTGACAGACCGAAAGCCTGTCCGCCTCCGGATGCCGTTGGCAGTCGAGCACCTTGCCGACCACGAAGCGCTGGAGGTTCTCCTCGTCTCCGGGGACACCGGCAGTCGTCACCCGCTCGACTTCGGTGCCGGTCAGCGCCAGTCGGGAGGCCAATTCCTCCACGCTGAGGTCGATAGCGACGTACTCTTTTAGCCAAGACAAGGGTGCTTTCATGAGGACTCCACTAGAACTGGCGTAAGAAGCGGAGGTCGTTCTCGAAGAAGAGCCGGAGATCGTTGACCCGGTGCTTGAGCATGGCGATACGTTCGATGCCCATTCCGAAGGCAAAGCCGGTGTAAAGCTCGGGATCGTAATCGACGAAACCGAACACATTGGGATCCACCATGCCGGCCCCCAGGATCTCCAGCCAACCGGTCTGCTTGCAAAGTCGGCAGCCCGCTCCGTCACAGATCATGCAGGAGACGTCGACCTCCACGGAGGGCTCGGTGAAAGGGAAGAAATGGGGACGCAGACGCACTCTGCGGTCAGCGCCGAACATGGCCCGCGCAAAAGTCTCCAAAGTACCTTTGAGGTCAGCCAAGGTGATGCCCTCGTCCACCACCAGTCCCTCGACCTGGTGGAACATGGGAGTGTGGGTAGCATCCGAGTCGCGCCGGTAGGCTGCGCCGGGGACGATGATGTGGACCGGCGGACGGTGCTTCTCCATGTAGCGCACCTGCATAGGAGAAGTGTGTGTGCGCAGAAGGATACCTTCGCTCACGAAGAAAGTATCGTGCAGAGAACGGGCCGGGTGGTCGGCCGGAGTGTTGAGAGCCTCGAAGTTGTAATACTCGGTCTCTACTTGCGGACCGTCGGCGATCTCGTAGCCCATGCCTATGAAGATGTCCTCGATCTCCCGGCGAGTCTGAGTGATGAGGTGCAGACGTCCCAGCGGGGAGTAACGGCCGGGGAGGGTGACGTCGATACGGTCATGCTCCAGAGTCTGGGCGAGCTTCCACGACTCAAGTTCCCGCTCCCGCGCGTCGGCCTTCGCCTCCAGCGTCCGCCGCACAAGGTTGCCCACGCGGCCCACCTCCGGTCGTTCCTCGACAGGAAGCTCGCCTAGTGAGCGCAACAACTGGACCAACGGGGCCTTCCGCCCCAGGAAACGCACTCTGACCTCAGCCAGCTCGGCCAGGTCAGCGGCAGCTGCGATGGCGGCAAGACCGTCCAGATAGATGGCCTTCAGGTCTTCCCGGGAGATCTGCTCCAGTATGGGGTCGGTCCGATCGATCACTGCTCCTTCCAAGGCGTCAATCCTAGCGGAGTCAGGGCCTATCTGCCAACTGGTCGGACCCGTGGGCTGGTCGCCCCTGGCCTGACCCATGGCTTTCCTTGCGGGATACGCGGGCCTTCGCCGCCTCATACGCGAATACGGTGCCGGCCATGGCCACGTTCAGGGAGTCGAAACTGACCTGAGGAATGGACACCCGCTTGGCCTCCGGCCAGGGATGAGCGGGACCTTCCCTCTCTTCCCCCAGCACGACCACCACCAGCCCACCCTGCGCGAAGAGCTCCGCCGCGCTAGCCAGTTCCACGTCACCCCTGGCATCGGCCACGACGACAGAACAGCGGAGGCTCCCCTCCTCTGCGATGCGCTCCAGGTATGCTTTGAGATCGGAAGGCATCACCTCGCTCACCACTGGCAGCAGGAACTGCGCGCCCATCCCAGCGCGGAGGGCTTTAGGGCCGAACGCATCGGCAGTACCTGGCGAGCAGATGACCCCCTGCAGGCCAAAGGCTAGCGCACTCCGACACAGCGTCCCTACGTTTCCCGGGTCACCTAGGCCGTCCAGGTAGAACACGATCCCGCCCCGCGCCGGGAGAGAGGACAGATGCCACCCCGGCTTTCGGCAGAGGAAGACCACGTCCGCCGAACCGCCCAGAGAGCTCGCATAATCGAGCGTTTCCTGACTGCATAGGCCGATGTTGGGCACCCTAGCACTCTGCGATTGCTCCATCCCCGCCTCGGCCCGAGCCCTCAGCGCATGCGGAAGAGCAGCGAAAAGCTCCTTCCGGACGAGGACCTCTATGATCTCGGCCTGGGCTGCGAGGGCCGCTTCCAGCAAGTCCATACCCTCGCAGACGATCAGGCCCCGCTCGCGCCGCCATTTCTTCTTCTGCAGTTTGCGCGCAAGCTTGACTGCGTGATTGTGGCGCCCAGCGATCTCGCGGATCACAGCGCTCCCCCATCTTGGAGCAGGGCGTAGGGCTTAGGCGGCTCCCAACGCCTCCTTGGCACGAGCCGCCATCTGGGCAAAGACTTCGGGCTCCCGCACAGCCAGATCGGCCAAGATCTTTCGGTCGATCTCGATGTTGGCTTCCTTGAGACCGTGGATGAGCTGGTTATAACTCAGGCCGTGCTGCCGAGCCCCCGCGTTGATGCGGGTGATCCACAGGCGTCTAAACTCGCGCTTGCGAGCTCTGCGGTCCCGGTAAGCATACACGCCGGACTTGAGGGACTGCTCCTTTGCGCGGCGGTAGGACGACTTCTTGAGGCCCCAGTAGCCTTTGGCCTCGTCTAGGACCTTGCGGCGTTTCTTGTGGGCATGGACGCTTCTCTTGACGCGGGGCATCGCTACCTACCTTCTTCACGCACCGAGAAGGTCGCGCACCCGACTACTGTCCTGCGAGGCGAGCGGGGCATCCTTCCGGAACTTCCGTTTGCGATTGGCGGACTTCTTAGTCATCAGGTGGCTACCGAAGGCCCGGCGACGCATGAGCTTGCCGGTGCCGGTCACCTTGATCCGCTTCTTCGTACCTTTGTGGGTCTTGTTCTTCGCCATCTTGCTTCCTTGCTAGTTGCGCCGGGGAGCCAGCATCATGACCATGTTCCTGCCGTCAAGACTGGGTTCGGACTCGATCTCAGCGATCTCGGCCAGATCCTCGGCCATACGGCGTAGCAACTTCTCGCCCAGATGGGGATGCACCAGCTCTCTACCCCGGAACATGATAGTTAGTTTGACCTTGTCTCCTTTTTTGAGGAAGCGCTGCACGTGGCCTTTTTTCGTTTCAAAATCGTGGTCATCGATCTTCGGCCGCAGCTTGATCTCCTTGATGTTTATGATCGTCTGCCGCTTGCGCGCTTCCTTGGCTTTCTGCTCCTGCTCGTACCTGTACTTGCCATAGTCCATCACCTTGCAGACCGGCGGGTCGGCCATCGGCGCCACCTCGACCAGGTCGAGATTCAATCTGTCGGCATAGTCGAGCGCCTCATCCAGACTGACGATCCCCACTTGCTCGCCGTCAGGCCCGATCAAGCGGACCTTGTCTGCGCGGATCCTTTCATTGATGCGAACTGTATCGGCTATGTTGCCTTACACCTCCCCCGGCGCCACCGGTCCGTCGCCATCCCTTCCACAAAAAAAAGCGGTGCATCCACCGCTTCCAAAGCTGCAGCTAAGCCCCAAGGCTACTCGTAAGCTATGCTCAGACCCCCGAGCCGACCGAGCTGGAGGTGGGAAGGGTGGCTTCCTCTTTATATAGCCGGGAAGTATAGCCGAAGGAAGCGCGACCCTCAAGCACCTACTCTCACGGCCGGAATCGCACACTCGTCAGTGATCTTCGCGACCCCTTCCGCCTTTGCCAACGTGACTGTGTCCCGGCTTCCCCGCTTGCGGAGAGCCAAAGTCTCTTCTTCCGCTTCCCGGTCGCCCACTACGACCATGAAGGGCACCTTGCTCACTTCAGCTTCCCGTATCTTCTTGGCCACTGATTCTCCGCGGACGTCTATCTCGACCCGCAGACCTTGGGCCACGAGATTCCCGCGTACAGTCTCAGCGTAGCCCAGGTGTCGGTCCGCCACCGGGATGACTGCCACCTGCACCGGCGCCAGCCAGGCGGGCAACGCTCCCCCATAATGCTCGATCAGTATGGCGAGAAAGCGCTCGATACTGCCCAATACAGTCCGATGGATCATGACCGGCCGGTGACGCTGATTGTCTTCGCCGACGTATTCCAGGTCCAGCCGTTCAGGCATAGCGAAGTCGACCTGGCAGGTAGCGCATTGCCAGGTGCGGCCCATCACATCCTCGATATGGAAGTCGATCTTCGGCCCGTAGAAGGCACCCTCGCCCGGATTCAGCACATACGCAAGCTGGGCTCGTTCCAAAGCAGCCGCCAACGCCCTCTCTGCTGTCTGCCACATCTCGTCGCTACCGATGGACTTCTCAGGCCGGGTAGACAACTCCACGTGCACCCGGTCGAAGCCGAAGGTGCGATACATGCGTTGCACCAGCTCGATGACCCCCAGGACCTCATCCTCTACCTGCTCGGGCAGGCAGTAGATATGGGCATCGTCCTGCGTAAACATCCGCACCCTGAAGAGACCCTGCAGTACACCAGAGAGCTCGTGACGGTGAACCACCCCCAGCTCAGCCAGACGCAGGGGAAGGTCACGGTAGGAACGCTGCTCACTCTTATAGATGAGGGTGCCACCGGGGCAGTTCATGGGCTTGATGGCAAAGTCGATGTCGTCGATCTTGGTGAAGTACATGTTGTCTTTGTAATTGTCCCAGTGCCCCGACCGCTCCCAGAGCGTCCGCTGCAACATGATTGGTGTCCTGGTCTCTTCGTAGCCGGCAGCGAGGTGCTCCCGACGCCAGTACTCAAGCAGCGCGTTTATCACCCTCATCCCCTTGGGATGGAAGAACGGGAAACCCGGCCCCTCGTCGTGGAAACTGAACAGCCCCAACTCTTTCCCCAGCTTGCGATGGTCCCGCTGCCGCGCCATCTCCAGGCGCGCCAGATAGTCGTCCAGCTCTTTCTTGGAGGGGAAAGCAGTGCCATAGATGCGAGTCAGCATGGGCCGATCGCTCTTGCCCCGCCAATAGGCGCCAGCCACGGAAAGCAAAGCCACAGCCCCTGCTCGGCTGCTGTCTGGCACGTGCGGACCCCGGCACAGGTCCACGAAACTGCCTTGGCGATAGATGCTGATGACCGCGTCTTCGGGCAGCTCCCGGATGAGCTCCAGCTTGTAAGGCTCGTCCGCGAACAGAGCCTCTGCCTCTTCTCTCGTGATCTCCCGACGCTCGAAAGGTTCCCCCCGGGCGATCAAACGCTCCATCTCGGCTTGCAGGTCGGCAAGCTGGTCCTCTCCGACGGGCTGGGGGAATGCAAAGTCATAGTAGAAGCCATCCTTGATAGCAGGCCCGATAGCGACCTTGGTGCCTGGGTAGAGCCGGGTGGCAGCCTCGGCGAGCAGATGCGCCGCGGAATGACGCATGACCTCCAACCCTTCCGGGGTAGAGGGGGTCAGAATCGTCAGGCGGTCGCCGTCGTGTAGCGGTGTGTTCAGGTCCACGATCCTCTCCCCCACCTTGGCAGCGACCGCCGCTTTGGCGAGCTTGGGCCCGATGGCGGTGGCTACGTCGAGCGCGGTAGCCCCCTCCGCCACTTCGAGACTGGACCCATCCGGAAGAAGCACTATCATGGACCCTCGCACGAACCAGAAATGACCTGCGGCAAAGAAAAGTGGGCGCTACTGGATTTGAACCAGTGGCCTCTTCCGCGTCAAGGAAGCGCTCTCCCCCTGAGCTAAGCGCCCATCACCGGCGCATAATACAGCCGGCGCTTCCCCCTGGCAAGTGTTCGGCCTGGCCCGAGCACCCGCTCTGACAGGACTGGAGCCCGCGCGGCTTGCCGCCTCATAGGCTAGAGCCGCAGTTGGCCTCCTGCGAGCCCCCTAAGCGCGGCCCGCGGGCCAGCGTAGCTAGCCCGTGCTGCAGCACACCGGGAACTGGACGCTCCTCACCGCCCAGCCTTTCGTAGTCTGGACAGGTCCTCTTCGGTCAGCTCGGTCAGGAAGCCCGCCACCAGTTCCCCCGTCTGCTTGATCCTACTGACGTTGCAGTGCGAGCGGGTGTCGCCTGCCGTATGGTACTGCGGGTCGGTGCGCCACTGGAGCCAGGCGGCGGGGATCCCCTGCAGCTCGAAGGGCTCGTGGTCACTGTAGCCGTAGGGAGAGGGATCACGCAGGTAGGAAAGCGGCAGACCGTGTCGTCCCGCCCACCGTAAGAGCATGTCGGTCAGGAGCCGCGGTCCCCGCCCCAGGCTGCGTACGTAGAAGTCGTTGCCGAACCCCACCATGTCGAGTGAGATCATCCCGACCAAGTCTTTCCTGCGTTGCTCTGAAAGGCCAGCCACATAAGCCCGCGAGCCGTAATGATGATGATCCCGGTTGCTGTCGATCATTTCTTCGGCCCCAAAGAGTACGAAGACCACGGTCGGTACAACAGTCGTCTCCCGAAGGCAGCGAGCCAACTCCAGTACAGCGGCTACTCCTGAGGCATTGTCATTACCACCCGGAGAAGGGGGCTTACTATCAAGGTGCGCCCCCACCACGATCGTGGATGCAGAAACCCCCGGCTTCACTGCGACAACGTTGCAGCTGACCCGGCCGTTAGGAAGCGGCACCGGCTCTTTGTGCGCTTGGTAGCCCAGACTTGTGAGATACCCTGCCGCGTAGTCCGCTGCTTTCTGTTCAGCCGGACTGCCGGCTGGTCGCACGCCGATGTCGTAAGCAATACGGAGAAGGTGGAGCGCTGCTTCTTGCTGGTCGAACCGCCCGACCACCGACGGAGAGGGGTCCCGAAGTTCGCCCGCCAGTTCTACAGCGTCCAGATTGATGCTCCGGCCTTCTGCCGCCGGATTCGCAGCTTCGCTTGCTAGCAATCGCAGAGTGTGCCTTCCGGGCGCAAGACCGCCACTCGACCAGACCCGCTGCTGGCAGCGAATGACGGGGCTGTGCGAGTCCACGGTAGCTGCCTGCTTTCCATCAAGAATGACCCTCATGCTGCCGTACGCCGGCCCTGTCTGGGCGACAAGGGCTATGTACACGCCGCGGAACTCAAGAAAGAGGGAGGAGTCGGCCCCGGCGGAGCGTTGAGACCGCCCTGCCGAGAAACAGGCTCCGCTCTGCTCGATCCAAGCGGGCTGGTACTCGATGCGGGCGTCGGTGTCTTCGTAGCGGCCGGTCAAGCCTAGGGTGCCGCCCAGGTAGCCTGCGACCCCCCTCACTTCGACCGCATCGAGGCTGATAGACGTGTTCGTGTCGCTGCGGCTACTCCGGGTGATGGTCAGCACGTGCAGTCCGAGAGGGAGATTGCCGGTGGAAAAGACCCGCTGGCGGTAGAGGGGCCCCGCTGCCTTAAGGTCGACGACCGTAGGTGGCCCTCCGTCTACCCTGACCTCGGCGAGCCCGCTTTTCGCGTCCTTCAAGGCCAGCCAATCGAGCCCGGTGCCATAGAATGGGACAACCACCGACGCCCCGGGCGAACTCGTGCGGCAGTAGCTTCCTCCCAAAGCGATGGGGTCACTCACCACTGTCCAGCGGCCGCTGTAGATCAGTCGACTGTCTTCCTGCTCGAAGCTAGCGAACCCCGGGATCGGGTTCGACGCAGAGACCGAAGGAGCAGCGAAGGCAGCATCTAGAGGTCTTGCTAGGAAAACGAAAACTACTTGGCCTAGCGCCAGCAGGAGAACCAAGAGAGCGACAGCAGCCCATGTGCGCCTGACCAGCAGCCGGTCGAGGTATCCTGGCTTCAGACCCCGCATCAGACTAGCACGGTGAAGACGTTCCTGGCCCTGGGGCACGCGGAAAGGAGTCGCAGCCTACTCCTCATAGAAAGTCGCACCCCTCCCCCAGGCATTCCTGATTGAGCGCGCTGAATGCGCAGGTCACTGGCGCTCCCACGCTCCACTCCGCGCCCAGGTGCTTCCGGACGAAATCCACGGTCGTAAGCAGCGCTCAGAAAGTGCCGCGCTTGCAGCACCGTGGTCCCCCATGCTCTGCGATCACTTTGAGAGCACCCGCTGTGACCCCATTGGAGAGGCGCCAGGCTTTTACTGAGAGCGGTGTAGCTTGGGTTATGAGACTGAGGAAGATCCCCGCCCCCACGGCTGCTCCACAGGCCCCCCAAAAACCGCAGGCTCCACCCGGCACCTGCTCGGCACGCCTGCGTGCCTCAGCGAGCAGGCGTGCTTTCTCGGTTATCGCTGGCGCGTTCCCCGCACGGCAGCCCGTGGCTCCTTGGTTATAGTAAGCTGCCAGAAGCGCAGCCGGGATAAGAAAGTGATGCTCCGGCCCGTGCATCTTAAGGAGCGGGGATTGCATGAGAGCGGTAGCGATAGCAACCGGATCTGTCTCGGTCGTTTGGGTGCAGTAGCGCTCGATGAGGTCATTGGCCGAACTGCCATGGCAGCGGTCGCAGACGAAGTGGCCGTGGACGCAAGAAACATTTGCGTAACTCGTCTCCTGGCAGTGCCAGCAGGCCAGCGGACGAGCTGCCTCGAAATAGGCTAGCCCGGCACCACAGACTAGACAGCCTGACTTATGTTCCATGTGTCCCGGTCGCTGCTTTCTCGCGGGCAACCTGCGCCCTACGCCTCCTCGAACCCTGACCCCGGGTCGAACTTCAGAGTCCGGCAGTTCTCGGTCACGGTGCGCACCAAATCGTCAGGAGCGCCGTCGGGCAGGTTGACCTCGATCTCTAGCGTGACGTTGACCGACCCGCCCCGCTGCAGTTCAGCGTGCTTTACCAGGTGCTGGACGATCTCCTCGGCGATGGCTCCCACGTCGCGGCTCACCCGTTTGGGATCGAGGCGCACCGACCCATGAAAACGACGAAGGGCAGCCGGGGCTGCCATCCCCGGGGCCAGAGGCGCCGTGGCCGCGCTAAAAAGACCGGCCGAAGCACCTTCGCCCGCAGTTTCGGGAGAGGCAACGCCAGTGGCAAGGGGCGCACCCAGGGGCGGACCAGTTCTCTCCCCGAGGCCACCAGCACCCTTCTCACCCGCTGCGGCCTCCGCCCGTTTGCGTTCTTCTTCGTCGAGTTGACGGCGGGCCACCTCCGCTCTTACCACGACGCCGCTCAGAACGACGCTTGTATGCTGCCCCACACGCAGCCCGAGGTAGCCGCCGTTTGCGTCGTCGAACGAGTCAGCGTACGCGAAGGTCTCCTGCTCCCAGGCCAGGTCGGCGGCACCCGCCTGGACCGCCCTCAAGAGCACGTCGGCATCGCGCAGTCGGGGCAAGTAAAGGTACTGGGCGAAATCCTCCCACAGTTGACCCACCGACACATGGTCGCCTCGCCAAAGCGGCACGCGGTCGAGCTCGTAGCGCAGTGCCCTCGGACCGTACTCGGTGATCAGCAGCCCACCACCCTTGAGCTTTCTGGCTGCCCGCACAGCAAGGCCCTCGCCCCCACTGAGACGCTGAGCAACGAGCTCAGCGGGACCCAGCTTCTCTTCTTGGCTGGGGACGAGAAGCCAGCAGTAGGTCTCGCCCAGACGAGCATCCACGGTCTCAGTGGCGTCCCTATGGCGGGTGCGGACCTGGGTGGTCTGGAAGGCGTCCAAGTTAAGAAGCTCTGCGTCGTTTTCAATGGAGCGCCAGGCTAAGTACTGGGCTACCGCTCGCCGCAGCTCTTCCAGGCGGTCCCGGTCGGCGGCCAAGAACACCAGAGAGTTGCGGTAACGGCGGGGACTTGCCCCACGGCCATTCAAGTACTCCAAGGCCTTAGCCTGTGCCTGCCCTTGAGTCGTCTTTGCAGAATGCGGATAGCTGGGAGCCAGGATGACAAGGCGCGCTTCGGGCTCGTCTAGTATCTGGCTGGAGTCCCCAGGGGCGATGTGAACAGCGTAGAAATCTCCCCTGGCCCTCTCCGCCCGCAGGCGGCGGATGATCTCCTCATCGACCTCGGCTAGATCGAGGAGATACTGCTCCTCGCGGTCACGAGCCAAGCGGGCCACAGTAGGCTGGGGCGAAAACCAGTAGCGGCTGCCGTCCGCGTAGAGGAAGGTGGCCTGCTCGGTCAGACGCCTGAGAGCATCCCCGAAGGTGCTCGGGTTTTCACCCGGCTGCACGCAGCCCAAGGTGACGCTGCGCACCTCAAGACCGCGATGAGCTGTGCGCAAGGTGGGAGCAGAGCCCAGATAGATAGTGCGGGCCACCCGTCGCGCCGCCGAGTAGCGCTTGAAGTTGGGGTTCTCGCGGTCCAGAGCCACTGGCAGCGAGTGGTCGCCGTCGATGTCTCTCTCGATCACAGGCTCCCAGTTCTCTTCCAGGTAACGCGTGAGCTCATATCGCACTACTGGAGAATCCAGAGGCACAGAGCCTGGCATGATAAGGAGGCTATTGTCGTTGACCTCCCAAAGGTGGTGGATCACCGCGGCCATGAGACGAAGCACCCCGCGGGTGCGTTGGAATTTCTCCAGGCTCGACCAATCCTCGAACAAGCGATCGAAAAGCTCGGGGTGGATGGGATAGGCGGCTCGCAGACGGCGCTCGTAGCTAGCCTCTTTGCACTCACTGGGAAAGTCCGCAGCGTGGGTGCGATATAGGTCGCTGAACTTGCGCACTACCGCGTCGCGGGCATCGAAGTCCTCGACCTCTGCAAAGAGCCGGCGGCGCACGATCTCAAAGCCTTCCTCGGGGGTAGCTGGGCGCCAGGGCGAGTGCATCCTGCCCACCACGTGCTTGAGCCGGCTCAACGCCTCCTGGCCACCCGTGCCACCCACTTCGGCAAGAGAGACCAGCTCCCCGTCCCCGCTGCTTTGCTTCACGCCGGCATTTGTAACCTGAGGCGAGAGCGGCTCTGAGGCAGGGATGCTGATCACCACCAGCACCTGGGGAACAGCCCGAGCGGCTTCGGTCAGCGCTTGAGCAAAGGTGAAATGGGTGTCGAAGGTGCCGGCGGGCAGATTGTCCTTGCCATACAGCTGGCGGGCGTAGGCCACCCACTCATCGATCAGCACCAAGCAGGGAGCGTAACGCTGAAATAGCTCGTTGAGAGCAGCCCCCGGGTTGGTGGCCGTAAGATCTGCCTCCCGCACAAGCGCATAGCCCTCTACCCCACCGAGCTGATAGGCAAGCTCACCCCACAAGGTATGGACGGTCACACCTTCTGGCTTGGGATGCGGCTGCCCGGGGCAGAGCGAGGTGCCTACCAGGACTGCCCGCCGCGTCGGTGGCACGGCCTTGACCTCGGCCGCGCTCATTATCTCCGGTATACCTACTAGGTCACCGGTCGGGGTTCCCGAAAAGAGATGATAAAGAGCAAGTAGGGAGTGGGTCTTCCCGCCGCCAAAGCTGGTCTGGAGCTCTACCACCGGCTCGCCCCCAGTGCCCGCTAACCGCTCCAGAGCGTGGAGCAACAACTGCCGCAGGCCCTGGGTAATGAAGGTGCGCCGGAAGAACTCCCGAGGATCCCGGTATTCGTCTGCGCCCTCTCCGCGGTGCACTTGGGAAAGATCCGCGGCGAACTCAGCCACCTGGTAGCGACCGCTGCGCACATCGCTGTGAGGCACCACCACTTCACGCCACGGCTTGAGGCCGGCAACGGGTGTCCCCAGAGTGAGTTCTTCGCTCGTCTTCCGGGGCCGGCGCCTACCTTCTTCGTACCGCAGGCGCTGCACCTCCTCCTTGAGTCGCTCAGCTTCGATGGCCTCCTCGGCAAGAACAGAGGTGAGCAGTCGCTGCACATCATCGAGCACTCGCGCGGTGTCGTCCAGGGTGAACGGCTCCATGTGGGCCCACCTATTGCGGTAGTCGATGAGCTCCTCCACATAGCTCCGCTCCAGCCGACCTAGGGTGTTTGAGAAGATCTCCCTCCAGTAGGTACGCATGAGCTTAAGCTGCGCAGCGACGTCCTCCAGCTGGCTCTCCCTGGCCGGCGCCACTTGCGAATCAAGTCCCTCAGCCACAGCAAAGAGCCACCGCTCCCCGAAGGTTGCCTGTAACTCGCGCTTGACAAAAGGAAGAAGGCCCGCCGATAGGAGGCTCAAGCCTCTTTCCACACGCTCACGGTTGCTTTGGGCCATGTGTCCTCCTAGAGCATGCTGGTTTGTCCGCTGGCCTCCGAAGGTCGAGCAGCTAGACGGGTGATCTCCGGCCAGGCCACCACCAGGGAGTTGTAGGCTGAAGCCTCTTGAGCCCATTTCTTGCGCTCGCAGACGGTGTACAGACGATAGGCAAGATCCCGAGCGATCTCGCCATAACCGAGGCCCACGCGGCGAAGCAGGGCTGCCGCTCCTTGCTCGCCCTGGGTATCGAGAGCGCGGATGAGATGCTGGGTGACTTCCCACACTGTGAGGCGACTGTCCTGAGCGGGGTCCCAGTTTTCGGGAAGTTCGTCACGCTTAAGCAGGCGCACCTTACCCCCTTTGGCTTCCAGGATGCCCGCCTGCTGCAGCCCAGCCACCGAGGTGTTTTTGGCCTTGGAGAGGGTCTCCGCCCGCCCGTATTCGCCGAGCGAGGTTCCCATCTCTTCGAACCAGGCCACCGCCCAGCGGGTGTCTTGGTCGTACTCGCTCTCCTGTTCGTGCAGCACCTCATCCAGAGCCTGGTTGATCAACCCGAGCGCCGTGCGCACCGTCATGGCACTGCCGTCAGGCTCCAGTACCTTGGCATAGGACGAGAACACGGCCATGCCCGGGCCGATGGTCGCTTGGGCGAGGTCGACGGGCGCGATGCTGCCCTGCTGGAGCTTCTTGAGAGCGTCGGGGAGGTCTCGCTTGAGCCGGGTGACGAACTCCTTGCGGGTGGCCAACGGTGCGTTCTCTGGGCGTGGGCGGCACACTAGGACGATGGAGGACGCGAGGGCGTTGGTGCCGCTGGCAAGTATGCGGTTGGAGAGCTCACTCCGCATCGGCCACGTGCCGTCAATCAAGAAGCCTGCCCCGAGCAATCCTTCTAGCATGGTCTCCCAACCGGTCGAAGCCAAGATGTGGCCGGCTCCCCTGCCGTCACCGTCCGACTCCTCGGACTCGGCCTGCTTGAAGGCGTAATAGACGGTCAGGGGGTATTCCGGGGAGTGGGTCTGCTTCATGTGCTCGAACGCTCTACCCAGGCCTTGCTCGAAGAAGCGTTCCGCCTTCTTCCTGCTGCCGTCGAACCGGTAGGGTGTCGCCACCAGTTCCTGGGCTTTGGGAACGAGAAGAGTGCTGAATAGATCCGGGAACACGTCACGCAGAGACCGTCGCAGCCACACGTAGAAGAAGTCGGAGAGGTCGGCGTAGCCGATGTTGTCGTAGTAAGGAGGGTCGGTGGAGATGAGGGCAGACTTGACACCATCGATGGACGCAGCTGCATTGAGCTGAGTGGCTTCGCTGAAGGTTCCCCCAGGAGCCCCTTGGATTACCTTTGTGATGCTTGCCAGTGAGACGCTGTAGTCTCCAGCGGCACCGTTGAAAATGCAATTCTCCGCATAATCCCAAAGCATCGGGATTGCCTGTCGAGTGAAGAGATGACGAACCTGGGTCTTCGTGTTCTCCCACATGCACAGAGAGTTGTTAATGTCGCTTAGTCGACTGACCCCCAATCCCAAATACACCCCCACCGCGTCCGCATACGCCTGCGCCCCGCTGCCGCCGTCGGCCAGTCGCACGCCGTCATCAGAAAGTCCGGCGGCTACGGCGTCCCGCAGCACCAGCTCCCGGGTCTCGGCGACCAGGTCGCTGAAGGTGGTGAGCGCCACCAGTTGGCGGGGGGTGAAGAGGTCGGCGAAGGTGGTCATGCCGTAGTTTGGCGTCTTGAAGTCCCTGGGGTTGTGCGGGAGGATGGCGTCCGGTCTCCAGGTTGGCTCCGCCGAAGCCGCCGCTCGGGCGTGCTCCTCATTGGGGGGCAGGTAGATGCGGCCTCGCTGCCCCTCAGCCACGATGGCCATGAGCCGGGCTCCCATGCGTCCCGCCTTGCCCTCGGCCCGGATGTGGTCGAAGGGCACCGGCGAATCGCACACGACGCAGCGGGCTCCCCGGCGGTTCACCGTGCCTTCCTGGGGCCGCCCCTGTCCCGTCCGCACCTCGAAGCGCACCGTCTTGGCCGCCGGATCCACGATGGGCTCCACCCAGGCCTGCTTACCCTTCTTGGTGGAAAGAGCCCACTTGCTAGTCAGAGGCATCTCGGCGCCGCAGGCCGGGTTGGGACACGTGACCGTGCGCGCCCACAGCCAGGCGATGACCGTGGCCTCACCCCCGCCCTGCTCCTTGGGCAATCTCACCTTGGGGTAGAGGTGGCCGATGCGCTTCTCGGCCTCGTCGCGCATCCAGTTGCCGTAGTGGCGGACGTCCTCCGCCAGTCCTTGGGCTCCTCGCCACGTGTTGGCCAGCTGCATGCTCTTCGTGTCGGGGTGGACCGGGGGCCGGCCCGCGAACCTGGGTGGGATCTCGATGAGCGCCTTGGTGATGAGCACCGCCACCGGATTGAGGTCGCTCCCGTAGGCGGCAAGTCCCAGCCGCTGGGCTTCCAAGGGGATGGAGCCGCCGCCGCAGAAGGGGTCGAGCACCGGCGGAGGGTTGCCGTCGCAGGAGCGGCGGATCTCCTCCCGGGCTTTGGCGAGGACCGCCTCGTTGTTTGAGTTCTCCCACTTGACCAGCTCCTCGATGATGGCGAAGAGCCGCAGGCGCTCGGCCTGCTGGGCCTCCTCGGTGGGGAAGCGGTCGGGGTGAGCCGAGGGGTCGTCCACCAGTGAGGCGAAGAGCACGGCCCGGCAGGTGGACAGGGGCTTGCGTGACCACCATAGGTGAAGGGTGGAGGGGTGGCCGTGGCGGATGCTCTTCTCCCGAGCCGACTCCTTGTTGATGGCCTCCAGGGGGAGGGAGACTTCGATGAGCTTCTTCTTGGTCACAGAGCTTCTCCTGCTAGAACAGCCGCAGCCTCGCCACACGTCACAAGCCTGGCTTTGGGCAAGACCGAAAGACCTGCTAGCTACTAAGTATACAAAGGGAGGCGGATAGGTTCTCGGGAGATGAGAATGCTTAATGATTCCTAGGGAGCGGCGGCTCAAGAAGACGCCTCAGATCGTCCAGACGCCGGTAGATCTCTTTTCGGTCGGCAACTTTGAGAGCCAGGACCCACGCGGCTTCGTCTCTCACTTGGTACACGATCCGGTAGCTGCCTGCCACCCTCAGTCGGAACACATCGTATTGTTCCAGTCCCTTCACCTTTTGGCACCCAGGCGGCCGCGGATCTATTCCCAGCTCCTCAAGCTTATCGAGGACACTGTCCTGGACAGGGCGAGGCAACTTCTCGATATCGCGCGCCGCCCGTGGAGTGATCCGGATTTCGTAAGGCACCGGCTGCCTCCGGACGTAGGAGGATGTCCACTATCGCGAGGCCAATGTCAGGCCGTCGGCAGAACACTGTCAGGATCCTAGCCATTCGCGAAACTCAGCCAGACTGACCGTTCCTAGTCGTTCCGCCTCCTCCAGTGCTGCCAAAGCGTCGTGGGCATCAAGCAACTCCTCCAATCGCTCAAGGAGGCGAGCGTCCTCAACGGGAACAACAGCGGCCACCTCCTTACCGTGGCGAGTGACTATGATCCGTTCATGCCCGTACTGCGCTCGGCCGAGTACTTCAGCCGAGGACTCTTTCAATTGTTTGGCAGTGATGGTGGTCACTGTATCTCCTCCCGCGTAGCCCGTGTGGCCATTATGTACCTTTTGGCCCGTTTGTCAAGCGCCGAGCTATCGTTTCACCACCGAGCAGGAACCCTGTTTGATCACGAGTCACAGGTGCGCCGAATTCCAGCTTCTAAGCTCCAGTGAGAATGATAGACTCGGCTTGGATCATCCCTGGAAGCAAGACTTCCAGGCCCCCCGGGTCTGCGGACACCGGGGGTTTTCTTTTGTTGGGGGACACAGGAGTGTCCATTGAGCTAGCGCAATTCAAGCGCAAAGACATCGACAAATCTGTGTGCCAGGGATGCGTTGGCCCCCGTCTTGGCCTCTCACCTCGGCTTTTCCGCCTTTGCCAGAAGCTTCTTCAGATCAAAGTTCACACTCGTCGTGGCGAAATCCGGTTCGTGTTCGAAGGGATGCCACACGTACCAGGGCGCCGATGCCTCGTCGCCGTCGACTTCTACGATGGCCAGGATAAAGTCGTCGGGCTTGTTCAACGCATACAGGATCTGGCTTCGCGAGACAGTGACCGCGGTCACACCCTTGGTCTTCCCCTTTACCTCGATGAATCGCAGACGGCCGGTCTTGGGATCCAACGACTCGATGTCGTACCCCGGATGAAAATGTGGCATCACGGTAGGGACATTGCCCAACGCCCGCTCGGAAGCCATGACCGCATCCACAGCTAGCTGATCCACCCGGCTCCGTTCTTCCTCGCTCGGGGGGCCGACCTCTGGCGCTGGTGCTTGGCTCGCATCAACGCGGGCACGCCGGGCCATGTCGACCAACCCCTGAGGCACAACCAGACAAGCACCCACTACTACCGGCGGCTGAGCCGACAGTTGCCGCTCCTCCTCCAGCTCGGCCAGGCGCTTTTTGAGCCGGTATTCTAGTTCGTCGGCGCGCGCCCGTGCCTTGGCCGAGTTGAGTCGTCCCGGTTTCTTGCCGGCAAGTTCTTTGTCTTTGAGTTCGTTCGCGCGGTGGTCCCAGTAGTTGATCTCTTTGGTCAGCCGGTCGACCACAGCCTGCCTGGTCTTTTCGATGCGGGCTTCTTTACGTTCTCTCACCTCGCGCAGGTGCTCCGGGACCAAGCGTTCTATGGCAAACTCTAGGAATTCCTGCTCCAGGCTGGGGCCGAGCCAGTCCTGCTCGAGGTAGGCGGAAAGAAGGCCCCGTTCTTCTGCACTAGCCGGCCGCAGATCTAAATATGGCGCTGGGCCCGCGTCTTGGGGAGCAAGATCCTCACCGGCAGTGACAAAGACCATCCGCTTGGACACCACATGCCGCTGCCCACGGCTGTCTAGCCGAGCGTCCTGGATGGCATGGGCAAGGATGCAAAGAGCACGTAGCTCTTCCCCCGAGTCGCTCTCGTCGATAAGTAGAGTGCCCTGCTTGAGCAAGTCGCGATAGCGCTCCAGGATGAGATCGATGGTAGCGTCCAGCAAAGGATGACCGGGGCAAAGGAACTCGGCCGGCGGTTTGCCCGGGACACTGACCAACTCCTTTTCGAAGGTGACCCGCTCATAGCGGCTTAGCACTGGACTCCTGGTGCCGATCAGACGGTCGCGACTCCGGATGTCATAAGGCACATGCGTGATCTCGTAGCGCCGAGGCTCTCGCTCGTATAGCTTGCCTCCCAGATGCTTGAAGGCCTCGCGAAAGAAAGAACCGATGAAGTGGGGTTGTAGGCGCCGAGCCTCTGCCCGCTCCATTTCTTGACGGATGCGGGCCACATCTGAGGGAGAGAGGGTCTCATGAGTAAGTGCCCGCTCCTTGATGAGCTGCTCGAGTCGCTCGCGGTCAAGAGCCTGGTCGATGACTCGATACAGCCGCTCGCGGACTTCGGGTCGGTCGCCATAGCGTATGGCCTCCAGCAAGAGCTCCCGCAAGGGCTTCTCGGTAAAACAGCGGCCCAAGACATCGAAGACACTGCCGCCCAAGGCTTTGCGCTGCTCCTCCATCTTCAAGAGTAGGCGCTTGAAAACGTCGCCCTCCCGGGTCTCGGCAGCCACCAGGTTCCACAAGTGGCAGACCTCGGTCTGCCCGATGCGGTGGATGCGGCCAAAGCGTTGCTCGATGCGGTTGGGGTTCCAGGGGAGGTCGTAATTCACCATGAGATGAGCCCGCTGCAGGTTGATACCCTCCCCAGCCGCGTCGGTAGCCACCAGGATGAGTACATCTTTGTCTTGCGAGAAAAGTTCTTGCGTCGCACGCCGCAGTTCCCTGCCCATGCCTCCGTGGATGACAACGACCGCTTCGTGGCGGCCGAGTAGGGTACGGATGCGGTCGGCCAGATAGTTGACCGTGTCCCGATGCTCGCTGAAGATGATCAGCTTGCGCCGGTTGCCGTGCTCGTCGAGGAGTTGGTCGCGGGCCTCCGCGTCACCCTCACCCTGCAGAAGCTGAGAAAGCTCGTCCCATTTGCGATCCACCCCTGATTCCCGCAGGCGTTTGGCGAGGGCTTCCAGGCGTTTGAGCGTCTCGATCTCCGCCTCTAGCTCGGCGATAGTCCGGGCGGCGGTGGCCTGGTCGAGCACCTGGTCCTCTATCTTTTCAAGCTCCTCGTCGGGGGTCTCGTCGAGCAGTTCATCGATATCGACATCCTCAGGAAGCAGGACCTCGGAAACAAGAGTTTGGACAACCGAAGGACTACTGGCTGCCCAACCGCGGGCCTCTATCCTTTCCTCGCGTAGGCGCTTCTCGAGGCGCTCGCGGCGACGTCTGAGGGACTGATAGATGGCTTCCGGCGAACTAGCTAGACGCCGCTGCAAGGTCTGCAGGGCAAAGCCCACGGTGTTGCCTCGCTTTTTCTCTCCCGCCTGAGCCAGCTTGTCGGCTCGGTTCATCTCCTCCCGTACATACTCTGTGACCTCGGCATAGAGTCGTGCCTCCAAGTCGGAGAGTGGGTAGGTGACCGTGTAGGCGCGACGCTCGGGGAAAAGAGGAGTACCGTCGAACTTGACGAGGTTCTCCTTGATCATGCGACGCATGAGGTCCGACACGTCGGTCTGATGCACCCCATCGCGGTAGCGGCCTTCGAAACGGTCTCCATCTAGAAGAGCCATGAAAAGCTGGAAGTCAGCCTCCTTGCCGTTATGAGGAGTGGCAGTGAGGAGCAGGAAGTGGCGACAGATGGTCCCGAGAAGCTGACCGAGATGGTAGCGCTTGGTCATCTTGACCTCGCCCCCGGTGAACGAAGCACTCATCTTGTGCGCTTCGTCCACCACCACCACATCCCAGTCGGTCTGGCGGAGCTTGTCCTGGAGGTCCTCGTTGCGCGAAAGCTGATCCAAACGACAGATGAGAAGGTCGTGCTCGGCGAAGTAGTTGCCCGTGCGAGCGGCCTCGAGACCATCCCGGGTGACAATCTCGAAGGGCAGTTGAAAACGGAGGTCGAGTTCGTCCTGCCACTGCTCGGCGAGACTCCCCGGGCAGACGACGAGGCACCGACGCAGATCACCCCGCACCAGCAGTTCTTTGAGCAGAAGACCGGTCATGATGGTCTTGCCGGCCCCAGGGTCGTCGGCCAACAGGAAGCGAAGGGGCTGGCGCGGCAGCATTTCGCCGTATACCGCCGTTATCTGATGAGGGAGAGGCTCAAGTAGCGAGGTATGCACGGCAAGATAAGGGTCGAACAGGTAGGCCAAACGAATACGCTCCGCCTCGGCAGCCAAACGGAAAAGATGCCCGTCGCCGTCGAAACTCCAGGGAAACCCGTGGGTGAGCACCTGCAAGCGGGGCTCGTCGTCCCGAAAGAGTAGGACGTTGCCCGGTTGACCGCTAGCGTCCTTATAGGTGAGCTCGACGCAGGCCGAGCCGTGCCACTTAACGTCGAGCACCGTGACCGTTTGCCCGGGTAGAACCCCCGCTATGCTTGCCCCGCGACGCAGGTCTTCGAGCTGCATGCTTGCCCCTTGGTCTGGTCCCTACTTCGACTGGGCGACCGCTAGCAGACTACGGTCGTTCGCACGTCGCCCAAGAGGTCCCCTAACACATTGAACTAAAGTGTACAAAGAGGAGCGGACAGCCGGAAGCTGATTTCAATGGGCGTATAGCTTCTGCGGGTTTGGCCCAGTAAACATCTGAGCGAGACTGGCAAATATAAAGCAAGCGCCCGTCTGCCAGGAGGACGCCCCACTGTGCCAGGCGCAGACCCCCGGCTCTCCGGTGGCTCCCCCTAGACCCCTCGCTTCGTCCTCTTCCTCAGCCCGCCGTACGTCGCACTGCGGTCCACAGTGGTCGAAGAGGCTGACAAAGGGGGTCGCGAGCGCCGCAAAAGTGAGAGCACACGTGAGGTGGTGGCCCGGCCGCAGAAAGGCGACGCCGTATTGCAGCACCATCACCACAGAGAAGCGGGAGAGGCGATAACGGCAAGACCGATCGCTGCCGAGAATCATAGAGCTGACCGCCGCTAGTCCTATAAAGAGGCGACGACCGGAGTCGAACCGGTGTAGCGGGTTTTGCAGACCCGTGCCTAAACCACTCGGCCACGTCGCCACGCACAGGGCCAAAAGAAAATGGAGCGGATGAAGGGATTCGAACCCTCGACCTTCTGCATGGCAAGCAGACGCTCTGCCAGCTGAGCTACATCCGCCCGTGAACTTGAGGCTGGCGCATTATAGACCAGCCTTGGTCAGGTTGCAAACGTGTCGCCATCGCTTCCAAAGGTCTTCTCCAGACCGGTGATTGCGGGCCTGTCGCTGCCTGGATTCGAGATGCTATCCAGGGCCGCATTTACCAACTCGTCGGCAGCTGCGTTCTTTTCCCGAGACACGTGCTCGATGCAGAAACGGCGAAAGCCGCGGGCGAGTGCGGCTGCTTCTTCATAAAGCGGCCTGAGACCCGCGTTCTTGACCTGGTACTCGCCCCGCATCTGCTTCACCAAGAGTTCGGAGTCGGCCATAACGTCGACCTCCTGCACTCCCGCGGCCTGCGCCATCCGCAGCCCGGCAAGAAGAGCTCGGTATTCAGCTACATTGTTGGTGGCAACACCTATAGCCTGGCTGAGGGTGTCAAGTACCTTCCCCTCGGCATCCTCCAGCACGACCCCGATGGCACTCGGACCCGGGTTGCCCCGGGACCCCCCGTCGACCCGCAACCTTACGCGAGCAGGTGCCCCCTTGCCTGCCTTCGCCCGATCGGGCGAAGGCAGGCTCGAGCCCTGCCACAGCGGCCTGTACGAGGCGGAGAGAACCAACGTCGAGCCTTGCTCCGCCACCAACGGCCGGAGCTGGTCGACAGCCCATTGCCGGAGAGCCCACCACTCCACCTCTCCATGCGGGACCGTGATCAGGGCTAGGCCAGAGGCGGCGGCCGCCTCGCCGTCGTGGTAGCCAAGGTCGCCCGTTATGAGGACATCAGCAAGGCCGGCGGCCGCCGCCAGCAGACTCCTGCCGCTGCCCGGCAACACGGCAACACGCTGCACCCTGGTCTTGGCACCGGCTACCCAACGACACTCCGTAAGACCGAAACGCTCCACCACAGTGTGAACCAGGGCGGTGACCTCCTGGGGCTCGGGCAGCTCACCGATGCGACCCAAGCCGGCTCTCGGAATGACGTCTTCCACCGGATAGATGTCGAAGGCCGGCTCCTCATAGGGGTGAGCCTCAACAAGAGCCGTGATGACCGTCCCCACACGGGCCCGAGGGACTACCGTCTCCCAGCGCACCTCTGGTGTGCGTTCCGGCACCGACGCGGAACCGACAGTAGGATGGGCTTGAGGCTCCGGTGTGAACCAGCCAGTGCCTTGGAGTGCATAGGCGCACTCCCGATAGTCGCCGATGCGACCGGCACCAGCTGCGAATACAGCTGCGCTCACCCCCGGCACTGCATCGGGGGGTATGAAGACCACTAGTTTGTACCAGCCGGCGGCGGCGCGCTCCAGGGGAACAAGGTTCCGGAGCCCCAAAGCCTCGGCACACAGGGCAGCCAGCCCTTTGGGGGCCGCATCCAGATTGGTATGCCACGCAAGAAGGTTCTTGTCGCCTCGTATGAGCCGCCGCACAAGCTGTTCCCGAGGGTCTGACTCGGTCAGGCTCCGGAGCGGTGCATAAAGGAGAGGGTGATGGGTAAGGATAGTGTCACACCCGCGCTCTTCTGCTTCTGCAAGGACAGCCTGGGTTAGCTCCAGCGCTACCAGGATGTACTCGACGGGAGCTGAAGACGACCCGACCAGCAGCCCGCAATTGTCGCCCGGTTGCGCCAGTGACAACGGGGCCAATCTGTCGAGCAAGTTGATCAGATCGGAAACCAGCACATCGTCCCCCTTGCTCCGCCCTACGTGATAGAAAGTGGGCCCAGCAGGACTCGAACCTGCGACCGGCCGATTATGAGTCGGCAGCTCTGACCAACTGAGCTATGGGCCCTCGCAACGGCTAATTCTACCCCGTGGACTTCTCGAGCAGGAAGACACCGTAGGCAGCTCTCAGATTAGGCCACCAACGCAGGGGTCTGCGGACTCCGACGAAAAACTCCCGTACGATACGTATCCCCTGTTCGCGCGTGAAGATGCGGAAGTCCTTGATGGTCAAAGAATGGACGTTCGGAGTGTCGTACCACTGATAGGGAAGCGACTCGGTCACCGGAGCCCGTCCTTTCACCAACAGCTGCCAGCGTGCCCTCCAGTGGCCGAAGTTGGGAAAGCTGGCTACCACGTAGCGCCCCACTCTCAGCGCCTCGTTCAATACCGTCACCGTTTCTTTAGCTTCCTGGAGGGTCTGGCTCAGAATGACGTAATCGAAACTGCCGTCGGGATAGTAACCCAGACCCTCGTTGAAGTCGCCGTGATATACGGTGACGCCTTTGGCCACCGCATCGTACACCTTGTCTTCCACGATCTCGATGCCGGTGCCCCGCACCTTCTTGCGGTCCATGAGCATCTTGAGAAGGGTTCCGCGACCGCAGCCCAGATCCAGTACCCGGGCTCCCGGAGAGACCACGTCCACGATGAACAGGTGGTCCCAGCGGAACCCCTCGGCATTCCGGGGCACCCCGCTAGGCAAGCCGGACCCCTCTCAGCCGAGCGGTGGTCTCCAAGAAGTGATAAACCAAGCGCGTGAGATCCTTGTTGTCGAGCAAGAAAGCGTCATGACCATGCGATGAATGCATTTCCACGTACGAGCAGTCCAGGCCGCTGCCTTTCAAAGCATGGACGATCTCCTTGGACTGATACGGCGGATAGAGCCAGTCACTGCTGAACGCCACGATCAGGAAGCGCATGTCGTCGGGCAAGTCACGGAAGACCTCCACCAACACCCCCCGACCTGCACATAGGTCGAAGTAGTCCAGAGCCTTCGTGATGTAGAGATAGGTGTTGGCGTCGAAGCGCCGCGTGAAGACCTCTCCCTGGTAACGCAGGTAGCTCTCGACCTCGAAGTCCAAGCTCAGGTCGTATCCCACCGTCTCCTTGCCTCGCAGGCGCCGCCCGAACTTCTCGCGCATGGACTCATCGGACAGGTAGGTGATGTGACCGATCATCCGGGCGACGGCCAGGCCGGCATCCGGGGGATCGCCGCCATAGTAGTCGCCGCCCTTCCAATTGGGATCGGCCATGATGGCCTGCCGTCCTACCTCATTGAAGGCGATCTGCATAGGCGAGTGCTTGGTGGTCGAGGCGATGGCGATGCAGGAGGCCACCTTCTCGGGGAAGGAGACCGCCCATTCCAGCGCCTGCATGCCTCCCATGGAGCCACCGGCCACTGCCAGCAAACGCTCGATCCTCAAGTAGTCGATGAGCAGCTTCT